>ENA-ORBV01000491-ORBV01000491.1-microbial-mat-metagenome-genome-assembly--contig:-NODE-491-length-90758-cov-10.040152_pt1 | contig 90758 bp, 67 predicted proteins | sample MGYA00237777_ERZ505514 | MGnify/ENA primary metagenome ERZ505514 (study PRJEB26160, sample SAMN06269048) | microbial mat metagenome | isolation source: Oligotrophic lake microbial mat | place...
TCGCCGAAGCCGACGTGCGCCTGCTCGAAACCCTGGCCGCGAGCATGAGCGTGGCGATGGAGAACGCGCGCCTCTTCGACGAAACCCAGCGCCTGCTCAAGGAAACCGAAGCCCGCAACGCTGAGCTGGCGGTCATCAACAGCATCCAGCAGGCCGTGGGAGCCGCGCTGGACTTCCAGGCCATCGTCGATGGGGTCGGCGACCGGCTGCGCTCGGTCTTTACCGACGGCGACATCATCATCTACTGGTGGGACGAGGCGATCAACCTCGTGCACGTGGTGTACGCATGCGAACGCGGGCAGCGCATTCATCCGCCCGCCTTCGCGCCACAAGCAGGCAAGCGACTCGAAAGGCGCCTGCGCGAACCGAAGACCGACGTCTTCCACACCCGCGAGGAACAACGTGCTGCCGGCATGCTCAGCGTCCCCGGGACCCAGCAGGCGCACAGCATCGTGGCAGTTCCACTGTTGGCTGGCGCTCGCGTGATCGGCCAGCTCTTCCTTGAAAACCACGAGCGTGAGCACGCCTTCGGCGATGCCGAAATCCGCATGCTCGAGACGATCGCCTCGAGCATGGCCGTGGCGCTGCTCAATGCGCGCAACTTCGAGGCCGAACGCCAGCGCGCTGCCGAGTTGGCCATCATCAACGCCGTGCAGCAGGCGCTGGCCGGCGAGCTGAGCATGCAGGGCGTGTACGACGCAGTGGGCGACAAGCTGTGCGAGATGTTCGTCGGCTCGGGGGTGTCGATCCGCCGCTACGACAAGGCTGCCGACCTGCTGCACTGGCCTTACTTCCGGCACATCCAGGGTCGCATCAACGTGGCGCCTGCCCGGCCCGCCGGCTTCGGCGCCGAGGTGCTGCGCACCGGGCGCACCGTGCTCGTCAACCAGAACATGGCTGACGCAGCAGCGCGGCTGGGCGGTCACTCGGTGGTCGCCAGCGGCAGCCTGTCGGGCTCGCAGGTCGAGGTGCCACTGCTGATAAGCGGCGAGGTGCGGGGCATGATCGGCCTGCACAACGATGCGGAGCGCGCTTTCTCCGACACCGACGTGCGGCTGCTCGAGACCATCGCCGCCAGCATGGCCGTGGCGCTGGAGAACGCGCGCCTCTTCGGCGAGACGCAGCGGCTGCTGAAGGAAACCGAAGCACGCAACGCCGAACTGGCCGTGATCAATTCGGTGCAGCAGGCGCTCGCTGGCCGGCTCGACCTGCAGGCCATCCACGAAGCCGTGGGCGACAGCGTGCACGCGGTGTTCCAGAACTTCGACATGGACATCCGCATGATCGACGCCGCAACCGACGTGGTGCACGTGCCGTACTCGGTCGACGCCGGGCAGCGCCACACGTCGCTGCCGCCGTGGCCGCTGTCACTGTCGCCGTTCACCGCCCAAGTGGCGCGGTCACGAAAGACGCTGCTGATCAGCGACCGGCTCGTGGAACGTGCGATCGAGATGGGCTCCGTCGATGTGCCACCGGGCATGCTGGGCGACTACCGCAGCGGCGTCTTCGTGCCGCTGCTCACGGGTGACCGCGTGGATGGTGTGATCACGCTTGGCTGCCTGGAGCGCGAGCATGCGTTCAGCGACTCCGATGTGCGGCTGCTGGAAACCATTGCCGCGAGCACGGCGGTGGCATTGGAAAACGCCCGGCTGTTCCGCGAAACGCAGCGGCTGCTGAAGGAGACCGAACAGCGCAACGCCGAACTGGCGGTCATCAACCGCGTGCAGCAGGGCATCGGCTCGGAGCTGAGCTTCCAGGGCATTGTCGATCTCGTGGGCGACGAACTGCGGGCGGTGTTCCACGCTGATGACCTGTCGATCTACTGGTGGGAACCGGCCTCGCTGCGCACGGACGGCACGCCGACGCGGGTGCGGGAGATCTACGTCTTCCAAGGGGGTGTGCGCGGCGCGGGGCGCGAGTTTGCGGCCACGGAGGGCAACCGGATCGATGCCGCGCTGATCCAGCGCCAGCCCTTGCTGCTGAACAACCCGCAGGAGGTCGACACGATCGGCTTCTGGAGCCCGACCGGCACGCAGCCTCGCCGCTCGATGCTGATGGTGCCCATTATCGGCAGCAACCGCGTGCTGGGCGCGGTCTCGCTGGAGGACCATCGCCGCGACGACGCCTTCGGTGCCGCCGACCTGCGGTTGCTGAGCACCTTGGCATCGAGCATGGGCGCCGCGCTGGAGAACGCCCGCCTGTTCGACGAGACCCAACTCCTGCTGAAGGAAACCGAGCAGCGCAACGCCGAGCTTGCGGTGATCAATGCCGTTCAGCAGGCGCTGGCCGCCGAGCTGTCGATGCAGGGTGTGTACGACGCGGTGGGCGACAAGTTGCGCGAGGTGTTTCCTGCCGTCAACGTGGAAATCCGATCGTTCGACGCTCGAGCCAACTTGTTGCACTTCCCATACCGCTGCATCGACGGCGAGTACACGCATGTGCCCCCGCTTGCACCTGCCGGTTTTGGTGCCGAGGTGATCCGGACCGGCAAGACGCTGCTCGTCAACGAGGCGATGCAAGAGGTCGCGGCCCGCCTGGGAAACGCCGGCACCGTGGCCGCCGAAGGCCCCTCACCCAAGTCGCAGTTGATGGTGCCGCTGGCGGTGGGCGGGCAGGTGCGAGGCATGCTCACGCTGCACGACGAGAAGCGCGAACACGCCTTCAGCGACGCCGACGTACGCCTGCTCGAAACCCTGGCCGCCAGCATGAGCGTGGCGCTGGAAAACGCCCGCCTATTCAACGAAACCCAGCGCCGCGCGCGTGAATCAGCCGCGCTGGCCGAGGTGGGCCGCGAGCTGTCATCGTCGCTGGAGCTGTCGGCTGTGATGAACGGCATTGCGCGACATGCCAAGGAGCTGCTGGTGGCCGGCAACAGCGCCATCTTCCTGCCCCAGCAAGACGGCAGCTACCGCGCCACCGTGGCGCTGGGTGGACTGGCCGAGACGCTGAAGGCCACCGTCATCGAAGCCGGCAAGGGCATCATCGGCACGCTGTTGCAGAGCGGTCGACCCGAACTCATCAACGACACCGCCAGCGACCCGCGTGCGGTGCAGATTCCCGGCACGGAACGGCGCGCAAACGAGCGCCTGATGGTGGTGCCGCTGCTGCAAGGCAGCGTGGTGCAAGGCGCGATGGCGGTGTGGCGCAGCGGCGGTGAGCCGTTCATTGCCGCCGACCTCGAATTCCTCACCGGCCTGTCACTGCAGGCCAGCGTGGCGCTGCAGAATGCCCGTCTGTTCAACGACACCAACGAAGCGCTGGAACAGCAGCGCGCCTCGGCCGAGGTGCTCAACGTCATCAGCAATTCGGTGGCCGACACGCAACCGGTGTTCGAGGCCATCGGCCGTGCCTGCCAGCAACTGTTCCAGAGCGACCAGGTGGTGATCTCGCTGCTGAGTGATCAAGGCCAGGTCCACCACGTGCGACTGGAGCGCGCGCCGCACACGACTGAAGCCCAGGCCGAACGCGCCTGGCAGGCCTTGAACCGCGGCTTTCCTCGGCCGCTGGCGCAGAGCTACCAGGCTTACGCCATGCGCAAGAAGCGCGTGGTGAACTACCCCGACATGGCCCACGGCCCCGCCGTGCCCGACGGCATGCGCGTGATCACCCGGGAGACGGGCAATTTTTCGATGCTGATCGCCCCCATGCTGTGGGAAGAAAGTGGCATCGGCACCATCCATCTGGTGCGCATGCCGCCGCGCCCGTTCACGGTGAAGGAAGAAGCACTGCTGAAGACCTTCGCCGACCAGGCGGTGATCGCGATCCAGAACGCACGGCTGTTCAACGAAGCGCAGTCGGCCCGCGCAGCAGCCGAGAGCGCCAACGAAGCCAAGAGCGCCTTCCTGGCGACCATGAGCCACGAGATCCGCACGCCGATGAATGCCGTCATCGGCATGAGCGGCCTGTTGCTGGACACACCGCTGAACGACGAGCAGCGCGACTTTGCCAGCACCATCCGTGACAGCGGCGACGCGCTGCTGACCATCATCAACGACATCCTTGATTTTTCGAAGATCGAGGCCGGACGCATGGACATCGAACGGCAGCCTTTTGATCTGCGCGAATGTGTCGAATCTGCGCTCGACCTGATCGCACCGCGCGCGGCCGAGAAGCAGCTGGACATCGCCTACGTCTTCGAAGGCGAGGTGCCGGCGGCCGTTGTGGGGGACGTGACGCGGCTGCGCCAGATCCTGCTGAACCTGCTGGGCAACGCGGTCAAGTTCACCCAGTCTGGCGAGGTGGTCCTCACGGTGCAGGCTGAAGGCGGGCGGCTGCACTTCAACGTGCACGACACGGGCATCGGTCTGAACGAAGAAGGAATGTCACGCCTGTTCCAGAAATTCAGCCAGGCCGACAGCAGCACCACCCGCAGGTACGGTGGCACCGGCCTCGGCCTGGCCATCAGCAAGCTGCTGGCCGAGTTGATGGGCGGCGGCATGCGGGCCGAAAGCGCCGGGCAGGGCCTGGGCAGCACCTTCCACTTCAGCATCCAGGCCCCCGTGGCCCAGTTGGTGCCGGGCCAGCGGCGTGACTTCATCGGCGAGCAGCCAGTGCTCAAAGGCAAGCGCGTGCTGGTGGTGGACGACAACGCCACCAACCGGCGCATCCTGGCGCTGCAAACCGCGAAGTGGGGCATGGTGGCTCTGACCTGCGAAGACGGCGCCCAGGCGCTGGCCTTGCTGCAGACCGAGACCTGCGAACTGGCCATCCTTGACATGCACATGCCCGGCATGGACGGCATCGAACTCGCGCAACGCATCCGGGCTGGCGGAAATACCTTGCCGCTGGTGCTGTTCAGTTCGCTGGGCCGGCGCGAAGCTCAGGACAGCCTGTTTGCCGCCACGCTGGCCAAGCCGCTGCGCCAGAGCCAGCTTTTCGACACGCTGGTCACGCTGCTGGCGCAAGACATGCCACGCCGGCCGGCGGCCACCGCACCGGCCAAGGACGGCATCGACAGCACACTGGGCCAGCGCCACCCGCTGCGCATTCTGCTGGCCGAAGACAACGTGGTGAACCAGAAGCTGGCGCTGCGCCTCTTGCAACGCATGGGCTACCGCGCCGACGTGGCCGGCAACGGCATCGAGGTCATCGAGAGCATCGAACGCCAGCCCTACGACCTGGTGCTGATGGACGTGCAGATGCCCGAGATGGACGGCCTGGAAGCCACGCGCCGCATCACCAGCCGCTGGCCTGCCCGCGACAGGCCGCGCATCGTGGCCATGACCGCCAACGCCATGGCCGGTGACCGCGAACAATGCCTGGCCGCCGGCATGGACGATTACGTCACCAAGCCCATCCGTGTGGATGAACTGGTGGCTGCACTGGGGCGCATCAAGCCCCGACAAGGACATTGAAGCGATGAACGATGTGATCGACGAAGCCGTGTTCACCGAGCTGCAGGACACCGCAGGCGCAGAATTTGTTCTGGAACTGGTGGGCACCTTCCTGGAAGAAGCGCCGGGCCTGATGGCCGAATTGCGCGCGGCGCGCGATGCCGCCCATGCCGACAACTTCCGGCGTGCTGCGCACTCGCTCAAGTCCAACAGCCAGACCTTCGGCGCCTTGCGCCTGGCTGCAGCGGCGCGGGCGCTGGAACTGGCCGGCTTGCACCCCGACCCTGCCACCGACCGGCAGGCCATCGTGGCACTGCAGGCTGCCCTGGACGAAGCGGCCGCTGCGCTGCAGGAGCTGGCCCGTGGCTGAGACGCAGACTTCCACGTTCAGCCAGCCGGCCCGCCTGCTGGTGGCCGACGACAACAAGGTCAACCGCCTGCTGCTGGCGCGCAGCCTGGAACTGCAGGGTCACCACGTGACGCTGGTGGAAAACGGCCGGCTGGCGCTGGACCGGCTGGCCAGCGAGCCCTTTGACCTGCTGCTGCTGGACATCGAGATGCCCGAGCTGGACGGCTTCGAGGTCCTGGCCCGCCTCAAAGCCGACCGTGCGCTGCGCGACCTGCCGGTGATCGTGACGAGTTCGGTCGAGGGTGTGGCCAACGTCGTGCGCTGCATCGAGTTGGGCGCTGAGGACTATCTGCCCAAGCCGCTGAATGCCGTGCTGCTGAAGGCGCGCCTGCAGGCCTGCCTGGAAAAGAAGCGCTTGCGCGACCAGCAGAAGGAACTGGTGCGCCGCTTTGCCACCGCCGAAGTGGCACAAGACCTGCAGCAAAGCGGCTTCACGCTGGGTGGCAAGCGGGTGCAAGGCACGGTGATGTTCAGCGACATCCGGGGCTTCACCTCGATGGTCGAACGGCAAAGCCCAGAAGAGACGATCGAGCTGCTCAACACCTACTACACGCTGATGTTCGAAGCCATCACCGGCGCCGGTGGCGTGGTCAACCAGATGGTGGGCGACGGGCTGATGGCCATCTTCGGTGCACCGTTGCCGCTGCCCGGCCACAGCGCGGCGGCAGCACGCGCGGCGCTGGAAATGCTGGATCTGGTGACGCTGTACAACGCCGAGCGGGCGCTCGAAGACAAGATGCCCATTGCCATCGGCATCGGCATCGCCACCGGCGAGATGGTGGCCGGCTACACCGGCACCCAGCAGCGCGCCACCTACACCTGCATCGGCGACACCGTGAATCTGGCAGCGCGGCTGGAAGCGCACACCAAGGTGATGGGCCGCGCGATCTTGCTGGACGGTGCGGCGCGTGCGGGCCTGGGGCCCGACCTGTCGCCCGACAACATGGGCCCCGTGGTCTTCAAGGGCAAGCGCGAAGCGACGGCGGTGTGGGCGTTGGGGCCTGTGCCAGCGGCGGCGGGCTGATGCCGCTTGACTGGGTTCGATCTGTCGGATGGCAGATCGCTGGCCGCTGGCCGCTGATCGCTGGCCGCTGGCCGCTCGCTGCAACACATGAAACGGCGCTTGCGATAGTTCTGAAACAGGCTTTCTTCACAGTCTGGCTTCAGTTCAACAGCCTCACCGGAGCCCGCCTTGCCCTTCGATCCGTTCGCACCCGCCGTGTCTGTGGCAGTCAAGCCTGCACAAGTTGCCCGGGAAGAACTGCTGCGCGAAGCCGAAGCCCATCGCGCCCTGGCCGAGTTGTTTCCGCACCTCAAGCTGGACGCGCTGCGGGCCATCCAGGACCTGTTTCCCCTGAATGCCCGCGCCCGACACAACGTCGCCCAGGCTGCGAACCGCGTGCATTGACAGCCCGGCCGGGTTGAACATCGCACGCTGCTAAGCTTGGCGGCACCATGTTCACCGGCATCGTTCAAGGCGTGGCCACGGTCGCGCATCTGCAAGACCGCCCCGGTCTGCGCAGCTTCACCCTGGCCTTCGAGCCCGGCTTCTGCGATCAATTGGCCATCGGCGCCAGCGTGGCGGTGGACGGTGTCTGCCTCACGGTGACCGCGCTGCAGGGCAACCAGGCGGCCCACTTCGATGTCATGCAGCAGAGCCTGGCGCTCACCACGCTGGGTGAGCTGAAAGAAGGCAGCCGCATCAACGTCGAACGTGCGGCGCGCGACGGCGCCGAGATCGGCGGCCACCCGCTTTCCGGCCACATCGATTTCAAGGCCACGGTGGCTGCCGTGCGCCAGCCACAAAACAACCATGTGCTGCACGTGGCGGTGCCCGCGCCCTGGATGCGCTACGTCTTTGCCAAAGGCTACATCGCCGTCAACGGCGCCAGCCTGACGGTGGCCGAGGCGCAGCGCCAAGCCGACGGCAGCGGCTGGTTCGAGGTCTGGCTGATCCCGGAAACGCTGCGCATGACCACCTTCGGCGCCAAGGCCGAGGGCGCCACACTGAACATCGAAATCGAGCGCAGCACGCAGGTGTTTGTGGACACCGTGCGCGAAGCCATCGACGAGAAGCTGGGCGCCCTGAAACCGCTGCTCGAAAGCCTGCTGCGCGACAAGGGACTGAGCCTGGACGACATGGCCCGGCCGCCCAGCACGCCCTTGCTGCCGCGGTGACACCGACACGCCGCCACCTGCTGGCGCTGGCGGCGGGCGGCGCGCTGGCACCGGTTTTTCTGAGGCATGCACGTGCGGCAGAAGTGCCGCGTTTTGTCCTGGGCGTGGCCTCGGGACATCCGCAGCCAAAGTCTGTGGTGCTGTGGACGCGCCTCATGGGTGCCGGCCTGCCGCCGCTGGTGCCCGTGGCCTGGGAAGTGGCCGAAGACGAGGCTTTCACTCGCGTGGTGGCTCACGGTGTGGAAGAGGCCGTCAGCGCTGACGCCCACAGCGTGCATGCCGAACCCACCGACCTGCGCCCCGCCCGCGCCTACTGGTACCGCTTCATGGCCTTGGGTCAGCGCAGCGCCACCGGCCGCACCCGCACCGCGCCGGCGCCTGATGCCTTGGTGCAGCGGCTGGACTTTGCCATTGCCAGCTGCCAGCGTTACGACGTGGGCCACTACGCCGCCTGGGCGCATCTCGCGCGCGAAGAACTGGACTTGATGCTGTTTCTGGGCGACTACATCTACGAAAACGACTCGTCGCGGTCCGCGCTGCGGCCCCACGTGGGGGGCCGCGTGGTGCTGCTGGACGACTACCGCCAGCGCTACGCCCAGTACAAAAGCGACCCGGCGCTGCAGGCCGCCCATGCCGCCTGCCCGTGGCTGGTGGTCTGGGACGACCACGAGGTGGACAACGACTACGCCGGCCTGCAGGGCCAAGGGCTGCAGCCGGCCTTTGCCGAGCAGCGTGCTGCGGCCTACCAGGCCTGGTGGGAACACCTGCCGGTGCCCAAGGGGTGGCGCCCGGTGAACGGTGACTTGCGCATCTACGGCAGCCTGGACTGGGGCCGCCTGGCCCGTGTGCACCTGCTGGACGACCGCCAGTACCGCGACCCCCAGGCCTGCCCGCGTCCGGGCCGAGGCGGCAGCCATACTTTGCCGCTGACCGACTGCGCAGCCCTGGCCGACCCGCGCCGCACGCTGCTGGGCGCGGGGCAGGAACAGTGGCTGGCCGGCAACTGGTCCACCGACCAGCCCTGGAACCTGCTGGCGCAGCAGACGTTGATGACCCGTTTCAGCTGGACCGACCTGGCCAGCAGCAAAACCCCAGGCGGCACCTACTGGACCGACGGCTGGGACGGCTACGCCCCCGCCCGCATGCGCCTGCTGGACACCGTGGCGCAGCGCCAGGTGCCCGGTGTGGTTGTGCTGGGCGGTGACGTGCACGCAAACTACGTGGCCGACTTGAAAGCCAACTTCGACGATCCGCGCGCGCCGGTGCTGGCCACCGAGTTCTGCGGCACCAGCATCAGCAGCCAGGGCTTGCCGCAAGCGCGTGTGGATCAGGCGCTGGCCTTCAACCCCCACGTGCAGCACGCACGCACCGACCAGCGCGGTTATGTGCGCTTCACGCTGCAGGCGCAGCAGCTGCAGGCCACACTGCTAGTGGTGGCGGACGGGCGTGATCCGATCAGCAGCCTGTCGGCCCAGGCGAAGTTTGTGGTGCAGGCTGAACGCCCGGGTGCGCAGCGCGCTTGAACAGGTGTCGCCCACATCACCCCCCACCGGTCCCATGGGCTATTTCATCAGCAGCACGGGCAGCGGCAAAGATGCCGACCTGGGCGGTCTGGCGGGCGCCGACGGGCTGTGCCGGAAACTGGCCGCTGCTGCCGGTGCGGGCGCCAAGACTTGGCGTGCTTGTCTGAGCGTGCCGCCGGCATTCCCCACCGCCACCACGCCCGCCGTAGCGGCGGTCAACGTACGCGACCGCATCGGCAACGGCCCCTGGTTCAACGCCGTGGGCGAGATGATTGCCCGCGACGTGAACCACCTGCACAACGGCAACAACCTCGGCAAGACCACGGCCCTGGACGAACGTGGCAACGTCATCAAGGGCCGTGGCGACACACCCAACGAACACGAACTCCAACGAACACGAACTTCAGGGCGCCTGGCACAGGCAGTGCGCGGCGGTGGCAAAGGGCTTGCGCTTTTCGCTGACGTCCGCCAGCCAGCCCAGGTCTTGCGCCAGCGTCTGCGCCAGCGGCGGCAACAAGCCGGTGCTGGTCAGCAGGGCCTGCAGCGCCGGCATCGGCAGCGCCACGTCGGCCTGCGTCAGGCCCAGGCCCTGCAACAGGCGCTGCAGCCGGCCTGGCGCGGTTTCGATGTATTCGACGCGCGCATCGGCATCCAGCTTGCCCAGCTTGGTGGCGGCGGCGATGGCGTCGCCAAAGCCGCCCAGCCGGTCCACCAGGCCACGCGAATGCGCGTCCTTGCCGGCCCAGACGCGGCCCTGGGCCAGTTCGTGAATCTTCTCGGGTGTGCTCTTGCGGGCGCCGGCCACGAGCTTCAGAAAGTCCTGGTAAGTGCCGTCCACCACGCTCTGGATGAGCTGCGCAAAGCGCGGGTCCAGCGCACGCTTGGGGTCGTAGGCATCGACCAGCCAGGTGGTGGTGGCACCGCCGGTGCGCACGCCCAACTTGTCCATCGCACCCTCGGCCGTGGGCAGCAGGCCGACGACGCCGATGCTGCCGGTGATGGTGGCCTCGTCGGCAATCACCTCGTCGGCGGCCATGCTGATCCAGTAGCCGCCGCTGGCCGCCACATTGCCCATGCTCACCACCACCGGTTTGCCGGCCTGGCGTGTCAGTTCCAGTTCGCGCCGCACCAGTTCAGACCCCAAGGCACTGCCGCCAGGAGAGTCCACCCGCAGCACCAAGGCCTTGATCTTGTCGTTTTCACGCGCCTTGCGGATGAGGTCGGAGGTGGACAGCCCGCCGATCTTGCCCGGCCCTGCGCGGCCGTCGCTGATGCCACCCTGCGCCACCACCACGCCCACGGCGTTGCCGTCGCTGCGGGGCTTGATGCGGCTCAGGTATTCACCCAGGTTCACCTGGCGGAAGGTCTTGTTCTCTTCGTCCTTGGCGCCCTTGTCGAGCAGCAGCGCGCGCATCTCGTCGCGGGTTTTCAGCGCATCGACCCACTGGCGCTCCAGCGCCCAGCGGGCGGTGTTGCCTTGCACGGCTTCCAGGCTGGCAGGCAATGAATTGATGGCTGCCACCACGCTGCCGGCAGGCCGCTTGCGTGCCTTCTCGACTGCCTGGGTGTAGCTGGTCCACAAGGTGCCAAAGACCAGGCCCTCGGCTTCCAGCGTTTCGGGTGAAGGGCCGTTGGCCGAGTAGGTTTCTGCCGCACTCTTGTACTTGCCGGCGCGAATGACGTGGGCCGTGATGCCGACCTTGTCGAACAGGTCCTTGTAGTAGGCGCGCTGGCGGCCATAACCTTCGACAAAAACGTTGCCCATGGGGTGCAGCCAAACCTGGCTGGCGTGTGCGGCCAGGAAGTATTGGCGCTGGTCGAATTCAGAGCCCCAGGCGTAGACCGGCTTGCCGGCGGCCTTGAAGCGGTCGATGGCCAGCGCCACCTCGCGCAGCATGGGCAGGCCACCGCCTTGCAGGCCGTCCAGCATCAGCAGGGCGTGGCTGATCTTGTCGTCCTTGGCGGCGGTGTCCAGCGCCGCCAGCACGTCGCGCAGGCGCGTCTGGCCCGAGTCGTCGCCACGCGCCTGGCCCAGCACCTGGTCACGCACGCTGCTGCTCTCACGCTGTTCAACCAAAGTGCCGCCGATGTTCAGCACCAGCGCGGTCTTGTCTTGCAGCGAAGGCACCGGGCTTGACCAGCCACCACGCCAGCAGGCCCAGCAGGGCCAGGAGCAGCAGGTTGAGCAAGGTGCGACGGGTGGCATCGAGAAGCCGCCAGGCGCCGCGCAGGCCGCGGCCCAGAGAGGACGAAATGGAGTTGGACATGGGTCAGGTGCAGCGATGCAACAGCAAAAGTGCCCACAGCTTACGCAGTTGTGCAGTGCGCAGCAGGGCGACGCGACGAACAGCCCTTGGCCGGTGACAGGCAGCCACGGGCGGCTGTCAGATGCGTTGAGATACTCCAGGCCCATGCAAGCGATCCTGTCGGTCACCGTCCCGTTTTTTGCCCTGGTGCTGTGCGGCTACCTGGCCGCGCGCCGCCACGTGCTGCCGGAAAGTGCCATCCCGGGCCTGAACGCCTTTGTGCTGTACTTCGCGCTGCCTTGTCTGCTGTTCCGCTTTGGCGCCAACACGCCCATCCTGGAACTGCTGAACCCGTCCGTGCTGGCGGTGTACCTGGCCTCGGCGCTGCTGATCGTTTTTTTCACGGTCAGCACCAGCCTGAACGAACGTGTGCACCTGAAAGACGCGGCCTTCGGTGCCCTGGTGGCGGCATTCCCCAACACCGGCTTCATGGGCGTGCCGCTGCTGGTGGCGCTGCTGGGGCCGGCGGCGGCCGGGCCGGTGATCTGCTCGATGCTGGCCGACCTGTTCGTCACCAGTTCGCTGTGCATCGCGCTGGCGCAGGCCACGGTCAAGGGCGAAGGATCGCCGGGTGGCGCACGAGCCGCAGCGCTGCGTGCCTTGCGCGGTGCGCTGTCCAACCCCTTGCCCTGGTCGATTGCGCTGGGCGCCGTGTTTTCGGTGGCTTCGCTGAAGCTGCCCGGGCCCGCGCAGTCCATCGTCAACCTGCTGGCCGATGCGGCCACGCCGGTGGCGCTGTTCACCATCGGCGCCGTGCTGTTCAGGGCCGGCCAGCACGCCACCGGCCGCACGCCCCTGCAGGACTACCTGCCGGTGGCGCTGATCAAACTCTTCCTGCACCCCTTGCTGGTGCTGGTGCTGGGGCTTGCGGCCCAGCAGTTGGGCGCGCCGCTGTCGGGCTTTCAGCTGATGGTGCTGACGCTGGCGGCGGCGCTGCCCAGTGCCAGCAACGTGAGCCTGCTGGCTGAACGATTTGGCGCCGACAACGGGCGCATCGCGCGCATCATCATGAGCAGCACGGTGCTGGCTTTTGGCACCTTCAGCTTGGCGGCCTGGATGTTTGGGGTGCGGCCGGGGTGATGGCTGGTTGCTGATTGCTGATTGCTGATGGCTGATGGCTGATGACCCAAGGTCCCGACCAGACGCCTGATTTGGGGCGTGAACCGGGCTGAAATCGGCCGATCGGGCCGGGCCCGTGCCGCGCAGACTGCCGGGGAGCGCCGTCCGACTGGCGGGCGCGCTCTCACGGAGCCTGCCCCATGCGCACACCTGTCGCGCGACCCACCACTTTTTCAAATGCTGCTTTTGCTGCGCTGACCGTGTGCGTGGTGCTGCTCTTGCCCGCCGCATCGGCGCAAGCGCAATGCCTGGACGAATCGCGCCTGGAATCCGACACCGAAGCCAGCGGCACCCCCGCCGCACGCCAGGTGGACCCGCGCCAGACGCTTCAGTCCCTGGTGCGCGACGCGCTGGAGCGCAGCCACCAGGTAGGTGCGACCAAACTGGTGGCCGAGGCCGCGCTGGACGAGATCGAAGAAACCCGCGCCGGCAAGGCCATCCAGGCCAGCGCCAACGCCGGCCTGGGCAGCGACGGCGCACACGCCCGCTACACCGGCATGGAAAGTTCAGCGCTGCAACTGCGCGCTTCCATCACCGCCAGCCAGCTGCTTTATGACGGCGGCCGCACCGACCGCCTGACCGACTGGCGCACGCAGCTGGCCGAATCGGCACGCTACGGCCACCTGACGGCGCGCGAACAGCTGGCACTGAGCACCGTGTCACTGGCGCTGGAGCGCAGCCGCTACCGCCAGCACGTGGTGGTGTACAGCCAGTACGTGCGCAAGATGAACTGCCTGGTCGAGGCGCTGGGCCACCTGGTGCGCGCCGACCGCGGCCGCGCCAGTGAACTGGTGCAGGCGCGCAAGTCGCTGCAGCAGGCCGAGCTGTCGTTCACGCAGGCGCAGTCGCAGGCACGCCAGGTCGAGACCCGCTTGCGGCGCCTGGTGGGCGATGGCCTGCCGGGCTCGGAAGGCCTGGCCGCGGTGCTGCTGGCGGTGCCCGAACTGAACGAGCTGGTGGCCGAGGTCGAACGGTCCACCGAGATTGCCTCGCTCACCGCGCAGGCCGCTGCGCTGGAACATTACGCGCAGTCGGTGGCCGCGGGCAACAAGCCGCAGCTCAGCTGGAACATCAGCGGCTCGGCCGCCGTGGCCGCAGGCGGCACGCGTGCCAACAACCACAACGGTTCACTGGCCGTGGGCGTGGCGCTGAACATCCCGCTGATGAACCCCGGCGTGGCGCCGGCCACCGATGCCGCACGCAAGCGCGCCCAGGCCGCGGGCCTGCAGCGGGCCGAGGCGCTGGAGTCGCGCCGCTACCGCGTGGCCGAGGTGCACGAACAGACGCTGTCCAGCTTCGACCGCGCACGCCGCGTGGGCGCCGTGCTGCGTGACAGCGACCAGGTGCGCAACTTCACGCTGCAGCAGTGGCAACAGCTGGGCAAACGCAGCCTCTTCGACGTCATGGGCGCCGAAAGCGAGCACTACAACCTGCGCATCAGCTACGTCAATGCGCTGCACGATGGACAACAGCTCAACGCCAATCTCTTGTCGTTGGGTCGGGGAGTGACCGAATGGCTGAGATAGGGCCCACCCCCGAAGCGGCTGCGCCGCTCCCGCTCAAGGGGGCGACCCCAGCGGACCGGCGGAGCCGGTTCCGCGGCGTCCACTTGATCGCTGCCGTATGGCCAACCGAGGGAACGACATGCTGACCGCCGAACGCCCAACGATGAAACAGACCCCCGCGCACGCGGTGGTCAACCGCGACCTGCTGGCGCTGATGCCACGCACCGCGCGCCGCGTGGTGGAGGTGGGCTGCATGCACGGTGCGCTGGCCCGCGCCCACCGAGAGATCAACCCCGGCGTGCACTACACCGGCATCGACATCGACGCCGACTACGCCCAGGTGGCGCAGCAGGCTTGCGACGTGGCGCTGTCGGGTGACATCGAACGGTTCGATGTGCCCGCTTTCGACAGCCTTTTCCCCAGCGATTGTTGGGTGTTCGGTGACTGCCTGGAACACCTGCGCGACCCCTGGCGCATCGTGCGGCAGATTCGCCAGCGCATCGACGCCGACGGTTGCCTGGTCACCTGCATCCCCAACGCCCAGCACTGGAGCGTGCAGATGCGGCTGGCCACAGGCCTGTTCCGCTATGAAGACTCGGGCCTGCTGGACCGCACGCACGTGCGCTGGTTCACGCGGGTGACCATGATCGAGATGTTCCAGCAGGAAGGCTGGCGCATCGAAAGTGGCCTGGCGCGCAAGCTGCCGCAGCAGGCGCCTGCGATGCTGATGGACGGCGTGCGCGCGATTGCTCGGGCCGGTGGTGCGGACCCCGAACAGGCGGCTGAAGACGCACAGGTGTTCCAGTACCTGTTGAAGGTCGTGCCGGCCTAGGCACAAGCACCTGGCCCCGTCCGGGCCATCAAAAGGGCCGCCATTCGGCCCGTTCTCGGCCGATCAAGACCGGCATGGAAATTCCAGACTTGCGCCATCGTGCCGAGTACCGCCACCGCCACCCCCGCCCTGTCCACGCCGGCCGAAGCCAGCGCACGCGTCGCGTCAGCGCCGCAGCGCGAACCGCTGCTGCTGCTGCAGAAGAGCGACCTGGCACGCCTGGCCGAAGCTCCCGATCTGGCCGAGGGTCGCCGCCTGCTGTTTGTGGACCCCGGCCTGCTGGACGAAGCCGCCGTGCGCGGCTTTCGCCACTGCGAGTTCCGTCGCCTGCCGCAGGACCCCGACTTCCAGGCCCGTGCCGCCACCGAGGCCATGACCCTGGCCACGCTGGTGGACCTGCGCTTGACGCAAGAGCGCCAGAGCCTGTGGCAGGGCCCGGGCCCCATGCCGGCCTTGCAAGGCTGGGACGTGGGTGTGTTTTTCCTGGCGCTGCAGCGTGCCGCCGTAGCCCGGCAGCTGGGTGCGCAGGTGGCGTCGACTTTCCCCGAAGCGCGCATCGCCGTGCTGCGCCCCGCCGTGGCGCAGCAGATGTACTTCGACAGCTTCGTCAGCACCGACCTGGTGGCGCAAGACCCGGCCCGATTTGCCGTCATCGACAGCTACACACAGACCCGCTGGCACCGCGCCGACGCCTACGACGCGGTGTTCGACGCGGCGGCGCTGCGCGGCGCGCTGGCCGATGGCCGCGTCACCGCCGTCACCCACGTGCCCACCTGCTTTTACGACCGCAGCTGGCTGGCCGAAGAAGTGTCGCGCGCACACGCCTACACGCTGGACCTGGTCAGCCCCTTCTGGGACGTGCCCTTGCACCGCGGCCCCACCTTCACCCAGCCGCTGCAGGCCTTGCCGCACGACGCGGCTGCAGCGCGCTACCGCCAGCGCGCCGAGCGTGTGCTGGAAGACACCTTGGGCCACCTGCTGCCGCAGCCGCAGGCGCGCGCCGCGCAGTTGCAGGCCTGGGGCCAGCGCTGTCACTGGCAGATGGTGAACTTCGCAGCGTTGCTTCAAGCACTGGTGCAAGCGCTGACCAAGGGCCCAGCCGGCACCCGTGCGCACTTCTTGTTGAGCGACCAGGACACGGGGCTCAACGGCCCGCTGTTCAGCGTCGCCGACGTGCTGGGTTCGGCCATCACCGTGGTGCCGCATTCTGGCCACCCCAGCATGTTGATGCCGCATGCCCGCCGCGTCACCGCCGTGGAACGTGCGGGCTACGGCTGCCAGCCGCGCACGGTGCTGGGTCAAAACGTGGATGTGCGTTCGGTGCGCTATGCCAACCGTGTGTCGCGCCGTGACCACCGCGCCGTGCGCACCGTGTGCTTGCTGCTCAACAGCATGCAGACCGAAGGCCTGAGCCATGTCGATGCCTACGCGCTGGCGGCTTTCCACAAAGCGCTGGCTGCGCTGTGCACCGCGGCGGATGTGGACCTGATCCTGCGCCCCAAGCCCGGCGCCCCCGCACTCAGCGTGCTGGCCAGCGCTCTGGGCGTGCCGCCGGCGCGCCTGGTCCAGCACACCACACAGCCGCTGGAGCAGTTGGCCGAGACCTCGCAGCTGTGCATCGCCTACGGCGAGCCCACCACCGGCGTGGCGCCCTTCCTGGACGGTGGCAGCCTGGTGCTGCAGGTCAACGAACAACGCTGGCCCACCGACTACACGGTGTGCATGCCGCTGGTGCAGGACGGTGTGATCCCCTTGCTGGACCACGCCGCTGCGCTGGGCCTGGTGCAGCAACTGCTGACCAGCGAAGCCACCTATTCCGAACAGCGTCGGGTGCAGAGCCTGGCCTTCGACGCACGCTGCCACGGCGCACACGAACACATCTTTTGACCTTGCCCAGACCCTCAGGAACCCACCCATGCTGAACAACAAATCCGTCCTCGTCACCGGTGGCACCGGCTCCTTCGGCAAGGCCTTTGTGCGCACCGTGCTGCAGCGCTACCCGCGTGTCAAACGGCTGGTCATCTTCAGTCGCGACGAGCTCAAGCAGTTCGAGATGGCGCAGGAGTTTTCGCCGCGTGAGTTTCCGCAGCTGCGCTTTTTCATCGGCGACGTGCGCGATGCCGCGCGCCTGAAGCGCGCCTGCGAAGGGGTGGACGTGGTGGTGCACGCCGCCGCGCTGAAGCAGGTGCCGGCGGCCGAATACAACCCCATGGAGTGCATCAAGACCAATGTGCTGGGCGCGCAGAACGTCATCGAGGCCTGCATGGACACCGGCGTGCAGCGTGTGGTGGCGCTGTCCACCGACAAGGCGGCCGCCCCGATCAACCTGTACGGCGCCACCAAGCTGTGCAGCGACAAGCTGTTTGTCGCCGCCAACAACATCAAGGGCAGCCGCGACCTGCGATTCAGTGTCGTGCGCTACGGCAACGTGATGGGCAGCCGCGGCAGCGTGATTCCCTTCTTCGTCGAGCGTCGGGCCAGCGGCGAACTGCCCATCACCGACCCGCAGATGACCCGCTTCAACATCAGCCTGCAAGACGGTGTGGAGATGGTGCTGTGGAGCATCGAACACGCCTGGGGCGGTGAGATCCTGGTGCCCAAGATCCCCAGCTACCGCATCACCGATGTGGCCGAAGCCGTGGCGCCCGCTGCTGCCAAGCGCGTGGTGGGCATCCGCCCCGGCGAGAAACTGCACGAAGAGATGATCACCGCCAGCGACAGCCCCAACACGGTGGACATCGGCCGCTACTTCGCCATCCTGCCCAGCGGCGGCGAATACAGCGTGGACGACTACTGCGAACGCATGAGCGGCAGCCGCGTGCAGCCCGGCTTCTGCTACGACAGCGGCAGCAACAGCGACTTCCTGAGTGTGCTGCAGCTGCGTGCGCTGATCGAAAAACACGTCGACCAGCCGCAGGTCGCACACCACTGAGCGGAGCGCGCCTGTGTCGAATGCTGCGCATGCTGCGGGTGTGGTGGTCGTGCTCGGTGCCAGCGGACTGCTGGGCCAGGCGCTGATGCGTGAGCTGGCCTGCCGTGGCCGCACGGCCGTGGCGCTGTCGCGCCGGCAGGGCGTAGACCTGGCAGCGTTGCCCTCCGTGGCCGCGCTGGCCGAAGAACTGGACCCGCTGGCGCCGTCGCTCGTCATCAACGCTGCTGCCATCACCGACCTGGCGCGTTGCGAAGAGCGTCCGCAAGACGCCTGGCTGCTGCACGCGCGGCTGCCGGGGCTGCTGGCGCAGTGGTCGCGCAGCGCAGGTGTGCCCTGGGTGCAGGTGTCCACCGACCACTATTTCAGCGGCACGGCCAATGTGCTGCACGACGAAGACGCGCCAGTGGCCCCGCCCAACGAGTACGCACGCAGCAAGTTCGCCGGCGAAGCGCTGGCCCTTGCCAGCCCGCAGGCGCTGGTGCTGCGCACCAACATCGTGGGCCGCCGCGGCTGGCCCGGCGTGCCCAGTTTTGCCGAGTGGGTGCTGGGCGCGCTGCAAGACGGCAAGCCCTTTGCCGGCTACACCGACGCGTGGGCGTCCAGCGTGGAAGCCGGGCAGTGCGCCGCGGCGCTGCTGGACCTGGCCGATGCCGGCCATCGCGGGCTGCTGAACGTGGCGGCCAGCGAGTCGATCAGCAAGGCCGACTTCATCACCGCCATGGCCCAGGCCCTGTGCCTGGACGATGGGCCCATGCAGCGCCAGCATCGGTCCATCAGCCGCTTGCCACGTGCCAACACGCTGGGCCTGGATGTGAAGCGCGCACAAACCCTGCTGGGCCGACCGTTGCCCACCACCGCCGAAGTGGCACAAGCCCTGGCGTCCCAATTCAAGGAGCATCACCATGTCCCGGCCTGACCCGATCCGCATCGACAAGCGCACGCTGGCGCTGGACCAGCCCAGCTACTTCATCGCCGACATCGCGGCCAACCACGATGGCGACCTGGGTCGCGCCAAAGACCTGATCTGGCGCGCCAAGGAAGCGGGTGCGGACTGTGCGAAGTTCCAGCACTTCAAGGCCGAGAAAATCGTCAGCGACCGCGGCTTTCGCGCCCTGGGCGGCCAGCAAGGCCACCAGGCCGCATGGAAGAAGCCGGTGTTCGAGGTCTACCGCCAGCACGAGCTGAACCGCGAGTGGAACATCGAACTCGTGGCCGCTGCACGCGCGGCCGGCATCCACTTCATGACCACGCCCTACGACAACGAAGCGGTGGAAACCGTCAATGCGCTGGTGCCGGCGTGGAAGATCGGCTCGGGCGACATCACCCACTTGAGTCTGGTCGAAAAGGTGGCGCGCACCGGCAAGCCCATCCTGGTGGCCAGCGGCGCCAGCACGCAGGCCGACGTGGATCGCGCAGTGAAGGCCGTGCTGGCGGTCAACCGGCAGCTGGTGCTGATGCAATGCAACACCAACTACACGGGTTCGCTGGAGAACTTCCGCTTCATCAACCTGAACGTGTTGAAGACCTATGCCGCGCGTTACCCCGGCCTGCTGCTGGGCCTGAGCGACCACTCGCCCGGCCACGCCACGGTGCTGGGCGCGATTGCACTGGGCGCGCGGGCCATCGAAAAGCACTTCACCGATGACAACGAGCGCGACGGCCCCGACCATTCGTTTGCCATGAACCCACGCAGCTGGCGCGAGATGGTGGACCGCAGCCGTGAACTGGAAGCCGCGCTGGGTGATGGCGTCAAGCGTGTCGAAGACAACGAAGTGCAGACGGCGGTGCTGCAGCAGCGCTGCCTTCGTTGCACGCGCGCCCTGCCTGCCGGCCACGTGCTGGCGGCTGCAGACCTGGAAGCGCTGCGTCCGGCCCCCGAAGGTGCAGCGCGCCCTTACGAACTGCCGCAACTGCTGGGCCGCCGGCTGCTGACCGCCCTGGAGGCCGGCGATGCGCTGACCCACGCGGCGCTGGCCGTGCGTGCGCCTGCTGATGCGGATCCAGACGCAGATGCAGACGCAGCAGCAAAAGCGGTGCACGCATGATCAACGGCCGCGCCACGGCGCTGCGCGCCATCGAAGCCGGCGACCTGGACCAGCTGCTGGCCTGGCGCAACCGGCCCGAGCTGCGGCGCTACTTTCGCGAGTACCGCGAGCTCAATGCCACGCAGCAGCGCAGCTGGTTCGACAGCAAGGTCAACGGCGACCCGTGCACGCGCATGTTTGCCATCGTGCACCGCGACACCGACACGCTGCTGGGTGCCTGCGGCCTGTGCTACATCGACCGGGTCAACCGCACGGCCGACTTCAGCCTCTACATCGGTCACGAGGGCCTGTACATCGACGACAACCTGGCGCCCGACGCCGCGGTCACGATGATCCGCTACGCTTTCGACGAACTGGGTTTGAACCGGCTGTGGAGCGAGATCTACGCTTTCGACGAAGCCAAGACACACTTTTTCAAGCAGCTGGGTTTTGTACTCGACGGCCGCCACCGCCAGACCCACTGGGCCGAAGGCGCCTGGCACGATTCGCTGTACTTCAGCCTGCTGGCCAGCGACAAGCGGCCGACGCTTGCCTGAGCCTTCGTGACCCACTTCCTGAGCACCGCACCATGAACATCGCCGTCATTCCTGCCCGTGGCGGCAGCAAACGCATTCCGCGCAAGAACATCCTGCCCTTCGGCGGCAAGCCCATGATCGCCTACGCCATCGCGGCGGCGCGCGAGTCGGGCCTGTTCGAACACGTGGTGGTGAGCACCGACGACGACGCGATCGCCGAGGTGGCGCTCAAGCACGGTGCCACCGTACCCTTCCGCCGCCCCAAGGAACTGGCCGACGACCAGACCGTCACCGTGCCCGTCATCGGCCACGCGGCGCAGTGGTTTGTCGACCAGGGCCAGGCCCCGGCCGCAGTGTGCTGCATCTACCCCTGTGTGCCGCTGCTGCGTGCGCAGGACCTGCGCGGCGCCTACGAACTGTTCCAGCAGCGCCGGGCGCAGTACGTCTACCCGGTGGTGGGCTTTCACAGTTCACCCTGGCGCGCCATGAGCAAGCCCGAAGGTGCGCCCATGGCTTTTGTCTACCCCGAACACGAACTGACACGCACACAAGACCTGCCCAAGTGCTACTACGACGCCGGCCAGTTCTACTGGGGCCGCACCGATGCCTGGACCAGCGGCCTGCGCATGCACAGCAACGGCCACGGCTACGAAATCGAAGGCCACCGTGTGGTGGACATCGACACGCCCGAAGACTGGAAGCGGGCCGAGTTGATCGCCCGGGCGCTGTAGTCTGCCGCGCGCTTGCCGCATTTCGGGACTGCTTTGCGGGACTGCTTTGCGGGACAAAACCCGCCATGCAGCGCTCCGCGAAAACCGTCCCCTTTCGGCAGGTCGCCTCGGCCGATCTGGCCCAATGGCTGTCGCGCCCGATGGCCGAACGCATTGCCGCCGTCGAGGCGCTACGCCTTCAATGGGAAACCGCCCATTGCTCGCCCGATGCTGAACCGCGACTTCAAAGAGTTTGCCGAGTGTCTCCACGCCGAGGGCGTTGAGCACTTGGTAGTGGGTGGTTATGCGTTGGCGGCGCATGGCCACCCGCGCTACACCGGCGACATCGACTTCTGGCTGCGCCCAGACCTAACAAACGTCGAACGGGCGCTGCGCGCACTGGATCGTTTCGGATTTGCCTCGTTGGGCCCGAAAGTGGCTGACTTTTCGGCCGAATCGGTCGTGCAACTGGGTCAACCGCCTCGGCGCATCGACCTGCTGACCACCATAGACGGCGTGGCGTTCAACGACGCGTGCGCGAGGCGCGAGGCGGTGCGAGTTGACGGCCTGGTGTTGCTCATCATCGGCCTGGACGACTTCAAGACCAACAAGCGTGCCACCGGTCGGCTGAAAGACCTGGCCGACCTGGAGGCCTTGGACAAGGGCGTAGCCACCGACTGATCGGCTGCACGGGGCGCCAGCTGTGCGGCCAGGGGCAGACGGCAATTCTGGCGCCGGTTTCCCCCGCTTTTCCGGGTCAAGCTGCGAGCACCGTTGGCTAGCCTCGAGGCAGTCCAAGGAGCGCCCTTTTCATGACCACGCCGCAAGCCGCCCACAAAAGCCTGTTCACCCGCCTGACTGCAGCCCCCAGCCTTGACGGCGACCCCGCCGGCAAGCCCTTCGCCCACCTGAAGTACTGTGTGCGCTGCTGCATCCCGCAGACACAAGAGGGGGTGATCTTCGACGAGCTGGGTGTGTGCCAGGCCTGCCAGAGCGCCGAGCAGAAGATCCACATCGACTGGACGCAGCGTGAGACCGTGCTGCGCGGCATCCTGGACGACGCCAAGGCCAAGGCCGGCAACAACTACGACTGCATCATCCCCATCAGCGGCGGCAAGGACAGCACCTTTCAACTGCATGTGCTGACGCAGGTCTACGGCATGAAGCCGCTGGCCGTGACCTTCAGCCACAACTGGTTCAGCGAGACCGGCTGGTACAACCTGCAGAACTCCCTGGAGCAGTTCAACGTGGACCATGTGATGTTCACGCCCAACCGCAAGCTGGTGAACAAGCTGGCCAGACATTCGCTCGAAGGCATCGGCGACGCCTGCTGGCACTGCCACGCCGGGGTTGGCGCTTTCCCGCTGCAGGCGGCAGTTCGCTTCAACATCCCGCTGCTCATCTGGGGTGAATCGATAGCCGAAAGTTCGGGCCGCGCCAGCTACCTGAACCCGGTGCGCAAGTTCGACCGCGAGTACTTCACCAAGGTCAGCGCCAAGCTGCGCCCCGACCAGATGGTGCGCGACGATGTGAGCCTGCGTGACCTGGAACCCTTCCAGGTGCCCAGCGCCGAAGACTGCGAGCGGGTGGGCGTGCACGGCATCCACCTGGGCGACTACATCTTCTGGGACGACGAACGCCAGACCGAATTTGTGCGCGACAACTACGCCTGGCGCGAGACGCAGGTGGAAGGCAGCTTCAAGCGCTACAAGAGCGCCGAATGCATCATGCCCGGCGTGCACGACCTGGCCTGCTACACCAAGCGCGGCTACGGCCGCGCCACCTTCCACGCCAGCGTGGACGTGCGTGCCGGGCTGCTCAGCCGCGACGAAGCCTGGGATCTGATCCGGCAGAACGATGGCGTGCGACCAGAAGGTCTGGACTACTACCTGAAGATCACCGGCATGAGCGAAGAGGAGTTTTTCGCCACGCTGGAAAAACACCGCCGCCCGGAGCTGAAGAACACCGTCATCCCCATCTACCCCAAGCCGGCCAAGAACGAAGAAGAGCTGCTGCCTTATCCGCAGCAGCTGCAGCGCAAGTTTGCTCCGCTGAAGGTCTGAGGGGCACACCGCAAATGAACTTCACCGTCGACTTCAAGAAGCAGAGCATTGGCGACTTGCACGGTGCGATGGCCGCGTACCGAGCCACGCCCGAGGACATCGCGCGCCAGTGCATCGCCACGCACGCCCGCACCGAGGCCACGGCCAAGGCTTGGGTCACCTTTGATGGCGACCAGCTGCTGGCCGCTGCGCGTGCCACGGCCGCCCGCCTGGCTGGCGGCGAGACCCTGCGCCCGCTGGAAGCCATGCCCATCGGCGTGAAGGACATCTTCAACACGGTCGACTTCCCAACCCAGATGGGCAGTCCGCTGTGGGCCGGCTTCACACCCGGCAACGACGCCCGCGCGGTCTTCAACATGAAACGTGCCGGTGGCCTGGTGCCGGGCAAGACGGTGACCGCTGAATTTGCCGTGCACACCTTGGGCAAGACGATCAACCCCTGGGCGCCCGAGCGCACACCGGGCACCAGCAGCAGCGGTTCGGCCGTGGCGGTGGCGCTGGGTGTGGTGCCGGCGGCCCTGGGCACGCAGACGGCGGGCAGCATCATCCGGCCTGCCAGTTTTTGTGGCGTGTGGGGCATGAAGCCGTCGTTCGGCCTGATCCCGCGCACCGGCATGCTCAAGACCACCGACAGCCTGGACACGGTGGGGTTTTTCACCGGCCACGCGGCCGACCTGTTGCGTGTGTTCGATGCCTTGCGTGTGCATGGCCGCGACTACCCGATGAGCGACCGCGCCTTCAATGACGTGGCCCGCCAGTCGACACCCGTTGGCCGCCCCTGGCGTGTCGGCGTCGTGCGTACGCCCGTGTGGCAGCATGTGCCCGAACATGCGCGGCAGGCCATCGCTCAATGGCTTCAGCGCATGCAGGCCGACAGCCGCTTCGAGCTGATCGACGCCACCTTGCCCGAGGACATGGCCGAGTGCCACCCGCTGCACGCCACCATCTACAACCGCGCGCTGGCCTACTACTTCAAAGACGAGTTCAAGAAGGCCGAACTGGTCAGTCCGGTGATGAATGCGCTCATCGAAGCCGGTGCTTGCATCAGCCCCGAAAGTTATGCAGCCGCTCTGGATCGCCAGGTGGAACTGGCGCGCCAGATGGAGCGTTTCATGCGCGGTTTGGACGTGATGGTGACGCTGTCCACCGCTGGCGAAGCGCCGTTGCGGCACGTGGAAGAACAACCCGATTCGGCGCTGATGTGGACGTTGACGCAGTTGCCCAGCATCAGCGCGCCGGTGTTCAAGTCGCCACAGGGTCTGCCCTTCGGGTTGCAGATCGTGGCCCGCCGCTACAACGACCCTTTGCTGTTGAAGTTCGTGGCCGAGGGCGTGGCGCATGGCCTGCTGCCGGCCACCAGCTTCGAACAGGTGTATGGCGACACAAGTGGCGATGCGCGCGTCGCGACATCCTCAGCGCCCAGGATGGCTGAAGCGTCGGCTGCCTGAGAACAGCAGCATGCACACGGTCCTGATCGTCGGCTGCGGCAATATCGCCGGTGGATTTGACGCCGACCGCGCGGCCGCCTTGCCGCCCTTGACGCATGCAGGTGCCTTCTCTGGCCACGGCGGATTTCACCTCAAGGCCTGTGTCGAACCCGACACCGAACGCCGCGCGGCCTTCATGCGCCGGTGGGGCATCACGCAGGGTTTCGACGACATGGCCGCAGTGGCTGCGGTGCACACGCCCGGTGCCTTCGACGTCATCAGCCTGTGTTCACCCACGGCCGCACACGCCAGCCAGATCGATACCGCACTGGCCTTGCAGCCGCGTCTCGTATTCTGCGAAAAGCCCGTCACGCCCACGGTGGCGCAGACGGAGTCGCTGGTGCAGCGTTGCGCCGCTGCCGGCGTGCCGCTGGCCGTGAACCACACCCGCCGCTGGGCGCCCGATGTGCAGCGCCTGGCCGACGAATTGAAAGCCGGTGCTTGGGGCAGCGTGCGGTCGGCGGTGGGCACCTACAACAAGGGCGTGCTCAACAACGGCAGCCACCTGGTGGACCTGCTGCACCTGCTGCTGGGTCCGATGAGCCTGCAGTTTTCCGGTGCTGCGTTGGCCGACTGTCCTGAATCACTGCCCGACGACCCCACGGTGCCGGCGCTGCTGCAAACCACCGCCGGTGTGCCTGTGCACCTGAACACCGCCCACGCCGCCGACTGCGCCGTTTTCGAGTTGCAGATCATCACCGCCACCGCCGTCATCGTGATGGAAGACGGCGGCCTGCAATGGCGTGTGCGGCGTGTCATCGACAGCCCGCATTTCCGCGGCTACCGGGTGCTGGACGGCGGCGAACGTTTCGCCGGTGAATACCTGCAAGCCACCGGCCGCGCCGTGGCCAACCTGCACCAGCACCTGACACAAGGCCAGGCCCTGGCCAGCACCGGCGACACGGCGCTGGCCGCGCAGCGTCTGTGCGACGAGATCCGCCGCAAGGCCAGCTGAAATTTCGAGAAAGAGATCCATGTCCCAAGCTCAAGCCCAGACCAACACCCTGGCCCTGTTCGGCGGCACACCCGCCATCACCCACCTGGCGCCGCACCCCTCGCTGCTGGGTGAAGACGACGTGGCTGCCGCTGCCGAGGTCATCCGCGGCGGTGTGCTGTCGGGCTACATCGGCGCACCCGGCGAGGCTTTCATGGGCGGTCCGCGCGTGCGGGCTTTCGAGGCCCAATGCGCCGCCTATTTCGGCGTCAAACACGCCATCGCGGTGAACAGCTGGACCAGCGGGCTGGTGTGTGCCGTGGGCGCCATCGGCATCGAGCCGGGCGACGAGGTCATCACCACACCCTGGACCATGGCCGCCACGGCCACGGCCATCCTGCACTGGGCGGGTGTGCCGGTGTTTGCCGACATCGACCGCGCCACTTGCAACATCGACCCGGCCAGTGTCGAGCGCCTGATCACGACGCGCACCAGGGCCGTGATCGCGGTGGACATCTTCGGCCAGAGCGCCGACATGGCCGCCCTGCGCGCCATCTGCGACCGCCACGGCCTGAAGCTGCTGGGCGACTGTGCGCAGGCACCCGGCGCTTTCCACCACGGCAAGCCCGCCGGCACCCTGGCCGACATCGGCGGCTACAGCCTGAACTATCACAAGCACATCCACTGCGGCGAAGGCGGTGTGCTGGTCACCAACGACGACCGTTATGCACGCCGTCTGGCGATGATCCGCAACCACGCCGAAGCCGTCGTGCAGAGCGATGACCCGGTGGAACTGGCCAACTTGCTGGGCCACAACTTCCGCCTGGGCGAGATCGAAGCCGCCATCGCCGCCGTGCAGCTGCCTTTGCTGGCCGAGCGTGTGGCGATGCGCCAGCAGGCTGCTGCCGAACTCCATGCGGGCCTGGCCGGCCTGCCGGGTCTGACGACGCCGGCGGTGCTGCCGGGCAACACCCACGTCTACTACATCTACAGCCTGCAGATGGACACCGCGCGGCTGGGCATCAGCCGCCAGCAGCTGCTGGCAGCGTTGCGCGCCGAAGGTGTGCCGGGCCTGGTGGGCAGCTACCAGAACCTGCACCTGCTGCCGTTGTTCCGCCACCGCATCGCCTACGGCACAGGCGGCTTCCCGTGGACCGGCACCGCACACGGCGACAGCCCGGTCACTTATGGACCGGGCCTGTGCCCGGTTGCCGAAGACCTGCACAGCCGCAGCTTCCTTGGCCTGGCGATGGGGCAGTTTGCGCATGGACCCAACGAGGTGGCGCAGATCGTGGCCGCTTTCCGCAAGGTCTGGCGCCAGCTGGATGCCCTGCGCGGCGCGGTCGCGCAGGCCGCTTGAAGCCGGTGCACAGGGCATCTTCATGATGTCTGCCACGCACCTGCCGGCGCTGCTGGGCCCGCATGTTCTTCTGCGCGCCATGCGGTCTTCGGACATCACTGAACAGCATGCGGCCTGGCTCAACGACCCCGAAGTGGTGCGCCATTCCAATCAGCGCTTCGTGCACCACACGCAGGACAGCAGCCTGCGTTACCTGCAGTCCTTCGAAGGCAGTGCCAACCTCTACGCCAGCGTTCGCCTGGCCGCCGACGACCGCGCCATCGGCACGCTCACCGCTTACCGCAACCTGCACCACGGCACGGCCGACATCGGCATCCTGATGGGTGACCGCAGCTGCTGGGGCCAGGGCCTGGGCCAAGAGGCCTTTCAGCTGCTGGCCGACTGGCTGGCGCTGCAGCCGGGTGCGCGCAAGCTCACCTGCGGCATGCTGGCCAGCAACCACGGCATGCTGAAGATCGCGCAGCGTGCCGGTTTCACACGCGAGGCCGTGCGTGTGGCGCAAGAGCTGGTGGACGGCCAGCCCACCGACATCGTTCTCTTTGCCCGATTCGTTCATGCTCCGACGACTTGATCCGAGCGTGAGCCCCGAGCTGCCCACCCCGTTGGCCGTGGTCTGCCACGACGCCGGCGCTGCCAACGTCATCCTGCCCTGGCTGCGCCCGCGCAGCTTCCAGGTGCGAGCGGTGATGCGCGGCCCGGCCGAGCGTCTATGGCGTTTGCGCTTTGGTGACGCGCCGCTTTGTGCATCTCTGGACGACGCGATCGACGGTGCACGGCTGCTGCTGTCGGGCACCGGCTGGGCCACCGATCTTGAACACGACGCACGGGTGCGCGCGCAGCAGCTGAGCGTGCGCTCGGTTGCGGTCATCGACCACTGGGTCAACTACCCCGGGCGTTTTGAGCGCCAGGGCCAGCAGCAGTGGCCGGACGAGTTCTGGGTCACCGACAGCGATGCGCTGGCGCTGGCGCGCTGGCACTTTCCGGCCGACCGGGTGCGCTTGCAGCGCAACCTGTACCTGGCCGAGCAGGTATCGGCGGTGCAGCCTGTGCCAACCGAAGGCGCCAGCGTGCTCTATGTGATGGAGCCCGCGCGCAACGACTGGGGCCGTGGTGTGGCCGGTGAATGGCAGGCGCTGGACTGGTTCATGCAGCACCGCGTGGCGGCCGGCATACCGGCTGCAGCGCCTGTGCGCCTGCGGCCGCATCCTTCGGACGACACCGGCAAGTACGCGGCCTGGTTGGCGCGGCACCCGCAGGTGCAGTTGGACGCCAGCGCGACGCTGGCCGATGCCTTGTCTGGTGCCCGCTGGGTGGTGGGCTGCGAGTCCTGCGCGCTGGTGGTGGCGCTGGCTGCAGGGCGCACCGTGTTCAGCAGCCTGCCGCCTTGGGCTCCTGCCTGTCGATTGCCGCAGGCCGGTCTCTTGCGGCTGGGCGTGGCGCAGGCGGCTGCGGCCTGAGGGCCGCCTTCAAGACACGCCGCCTTCAGGCCGCTTGTTGGGTCTGTTGCACCGGCTGCAGGAAACGCTGGCGCACCTGCGCGAAGGCCTGCATGTAGTGGGGCCAGCCAGTGTCGCGGAAGGCGCGTTTGAGCGCGTCGCTGATGAAGGCCTCTTGCGGGTGATCGCGAAAGCGTGACACCGACCAACCCATGCCAAAGGGGTCGTGCGGCACGCTGCGCCACTGCGCTTGCGTGGCCAGCAGCAGCGAAGCGGCACGTTCCTGCAAGAACACCTTGCGCTGGACGCCGCCGCCCGGGCCGGGGTAGTTGGTCTGCAGGGTCAGCGACTGCTGCAGTGGTGTGGCCGGGCCTTCGCAGCGGGCGAACAGGGCTTCGTTGAGGGCCAGCCATTCGCGCCAGAACGCAGGCCGCGCGACGAAGTAGTTCGAGAAGCACACCTGACGCGCGTCCATCACCATCTGCCGCAGCGGTGCGGGGCGCCCGATGGTCTGCAGGAACTGGCTGTAGGCGTCGATCAGGCCCGGGTCGAAGGTTTCACCCTGCTCGAACACATTGAGAAAAAACGCGCCCATGTCGGGCTGCGGTGAAAACAGCAGCACGTCGGCAAGCTCCGCGTGCTGGCTCACGAAGTTGTGCACCTGTTGGTGCGACAAGCCGGTCTTGGCGCAGAACTTGGGCGAGAAGAAGCCGTAGAAGGCGGCCTCGTCCAGCGGCTCGGTCAACAGGCGCTGACGCACGGGCCAGTACTCGAACCAATCGGGCCGCGGGTTGTCCAGGTTGTCCAGCACCAGCCAGCCCGGCGGCACCTGCGCGCGCGTCTCGGTTGAATAGGCGATGAGGTGCAGGTGCACCGGCGGGGATGTCGTCATGGGCTGAAGGCAAGGCTGCCGAGCAACCAGTCTAGGCGCGGCCTGCAGCGGCCAAGCCGCAAACAGGCCGTTCTTCGGCGGGCACTTCGCCCGCCACACAGGGTCTTCCGCGTAGCGCTTGGCCGCGGTGGTGCAGTGCTTCTTGCCCCTGGCCAGGCCGCAAAGAGTGAACCCGCCCGACACCAGAAGTGTCGGGCGGGTTCAGCAACCGCCTTGCGGCTGCGCAGGGTGCCTTCCCCGGGCGACTTACATCAGCGGCTGCTGCTGGCGCAGCAGCTCTTCGTCGCTCATGCCGGTGTTGCGCGCCACACCCAGCCCGGCCTGCGTTGGTGCTGCTGCACGGGTGGTTTCGGCTGCGGCCGGGGCACCCAGCAGGTTGCCGGTGTCGGCAGCCAGCAAGTCGCCCAGTTCAGGCAGAACGTCCGGCGTTGGCTGCTTGGCAAACCACACGTCGACCATCTCCTTGCTGCCGCCATCGCTGCCGGTGTAGCTGCCCAGCATGCCCAGCAGGTTGCCGTTGTTCATCTCGCTGCCCTTGGTGAAGTCCAGGTTCAAGGACATCACACCCGCATCGACCAGGCCACGCAGTTCGCTGACATCGCTGACGCCGTCGCCATTGGCATCGACCCACACCTTCAGCTCGCCGAAGGCGGCGTCGTTGGCGTCGATCTTGCCGTCGACGTTGCTGTCCATCTGCGCCAAGGCCGCAAAGCCGTTGCCTGCACGCTGGCCATTGGCCAACTGCGTGGCGCCGCCGAAGAGCTCGGTGCCGTCGTCGATGCTGCCGTTGCCGTTGATGTCGCGCACCAGCAGGCCGTCGTTGCCACCCACCCAGCCCACCTGGGTCTGGCGACCGGAGGCGTCGATGTCGAACATCACTCCCTCGGCCGCGCTGCGCGTCTGCACGCCGTTGCCGTCCAGGTCCAGCACGATCGGGGTCACGCTGGACAGCGCGGCAAACTGCGCCGTGCTCATGACACCCCAGTCTTCGGCCTCGAAGGCGTTGTACTGCGTCATGTTCATGGCGGCCAGGTCGGCGGTTTCGAAGGCCATGACCTGTTCGGTGGTCAGCGCCACGATCTGGTCCACCGTCAGCGCACGCGCCTGGGCCGTGGTCAGCGCTGCAATGTCATCGGTGCCCAGCCCGCTGATCTGTTCACCCGACAGCGAAGCGATCTGCGCCGTGCGCAGGGCCGCGAACTGGCTGGTGGTGAAGGCCGCCAGTTCTTCATTGTCGAAGCTGGCCAGTTGTGCGGTGCTCAGACCTGCCACCTGCGTGTTCGTCAGCGTGGCCAGTTGTGTGGTCGTCAGCGCGTCGATCTGGTCCAGGCTCAGGGCCGCGATCTGGCCAGTCGTCAGGGCCACCAGGTCGGCGCTGTCCATGGCCACCAGGTCGGCCGTTTCGATGGCCCGCAGCTGGGTGCTGGTCAGGGCGGCCCACTGCGCGGTGGTCAGGGCGTTGAGGTCGCTGCTGTCCATGGCGATCAGGTGATCGGTGGTCAGCGCACGAACTTGCGCCGTGGTCAGGGTCGCCAGGTCGCCGGTGTCGAGCGCCAGGATCTGCGTGGTGGACAGCGAAGCGATCTGCGAAGTGCGCAGCGCGGCCATGCCGTCTGCGTCCAGCGCCGAGAGTTCGCTGCCCGACAACACCGCCAGTTGCGCGGTGCTCAGCGCCTGGATCTGCGCCGACGTCAGCGCCGCGATCTGGCTCGTCGTGAAGGCGTCGATCTGCGACGTGAACATCACCGCCAGCTGCCCCGTGGACAGGGCCCGGATGTCGGCCGTTTCCATGGCCGCGATGTCGTCGGTGGCCAGCGCACGCACCTGGCTGGATGTCAGCGCGTAGACCTGCGCCGTGGTCAGCGCCACGATGCTGCCGGTGCTGAATGCGTCGATCGCCGCCGTACTCAAGGCCCGGATCTGGCTCGTGCGCAGTGCCGCGATGTCTTCGGCTTCGAAGCCGGCCATCTGCGCCGTGTTGAAGGCCGCCACCTGGCCCGTGCTCATGGCCGCAAACTGCGCGCTGGTGAAGCTGGCCAGGTCGGCCGCGGACAGGGTGTTGAGCTGGCCGATGGACAGCGCGTTGACCTGACGTGTGCTCAGGCTGGCGAGCTGCCCGCTGTCCAGCGCCGCCAGCTGGTCACCCGTGAAGGCGGCGATCTGGCCGGTGCTCATGGCCGCCAGGTCGGCGGTGTCCAGCGCATACAGCGCGCTGCTGGCCAGGGCCCGAATCTGGCTGCTGCTGAAGGCGCCGATCTGCGACGTGTTCAGGGCTTCCAGCGACGTGGTGCTGAAGGCCGCCACCGCCGCCGTGGTGAAGGCACGCAGCTGGCTCGTGCCCAGTGCACCCAGGTCGTCGGTCTCCAGCGCCGCCACCTGCGTGGTCGACAGGGCTGCGATCTGACTCGTGCGCAGCGCGGCGATCTGTGCCGTGCTGAAGCTGTTGAAATCGGCTGCCGCGATGCCGGCGATCTGTGCCGTGCCGATGGCCGCCACCTGCGCCGTGCTCAGGTTGACCAACTGGGTGGTGCCCAGTGCAGCCACCTGGTCCACGGTGAAGGCGCGGATCTGCGTGGTGCCCATCGCGGCCAGGTCGGCGGTTTCGATGGCGGCGACGTCGGCCACTTGCAGTGCAGCCACTTGCGATGTCGTGAGCGCAGCCACTTGTGCCGTGGTCAGGGCCACGATCTGCGACGTGCTCAGCGCTTCGATGTCCGCCGTGTCCAGGGCCCGGATCTGGCTGGTGCGCAGCACCGCCAGGTCGGCCGTTTCCAGGTTGGCCACCTGGGCTGTGGTCAGCGCCGCGATCTGGCCGCTGGTGAACGCGTCCCACTGGCTGGTGCCCAGGGCATTCAGGTCACCCGTGCCCAGCACCGCCATTTGTGTGGAGGTGAAGGCCGACAGTTGGGTGTTGCCCAGGCTGGCCAGCTGCGAGGTGGTCAGCGAAGTCATCTGGTCGGTGGCCAGGGCCTTGACTTGTGTCGCGGTCAGCGCGTTCAGGTCGGCGGTTTCCATCGCCGCCAGGTCGCCGTTTTCGATGGCCGCGATCTGCGAGGTGGTCAATGCCGCCACCTGGCCGGTGGACAGGGCCACGATCTGTGCCGTGCCCAGGGCCTCGATGCCGGCCGTGGTGATGGCGCGCACTTGTGTGGCACTGAACACGTTCAGGTCGGCGGTTTCCAGTGCCGCGATCTGCGTCGTCGTCAGGCCCGCGATCTGGTTGGCGCTGAGCACGCTGAACGACGTGGTGCCCAGGGCGGCCAGGTCGGCCGCGGCAATCGCCGACAGCTGCGTGGTGCCCAGGCCGGCCAGCAGCGTGGTGCTCAGCGTGTCCAGCTGCGTGGTCGTCAGCGCAGCGGCCTGGGCCGTGCTCAGTGCGTTCAGCTGGGCGATGCTCAGTGCATTCAGGTCGGCCGTCTCCATGGCCGCCAGGTCTGCGGTGTCGATGGCGCGGATCTGGCTTGTGCCCAGAGCGGCCAGGTGCGTGGTGGTCAGGGCCGCGATCAGGCTCGTGCCCATGGCCGAGATGGCTGCAGTGGACAGTGCCGTCACCTGGCTGCCGCTCAGCGCGGCCAGGTCGGCCGTGTCCATGCCGGCCACCTGGCTGCTGGACAGGCCCGCGATCTGGCCCGTGCTCAGTGCGGCCCACTGCGTGGTGCCCAGCGTGGCCAGGTCGGCCGCGCTGATGGCCGCCAGTTGCGCAGTGCCCAGTTCCACCAGCTGGCTGGTGGTCAGTGCAGCCAGCTGGCTGGTGCCCAGCGCGGCGATCTGTGCCGTGGTGAAGACGTCGAACTGACCGGTATCCATGGCCGCCAGGTCGGCGGTGTCCATGGCCGCGATCTGGCCGGTGCTGAGCGCCCGGACCTGTGCCGTCGTCAGCGCCGTGGTCTGGCTGGTGCTCAGCGCCACGATCTGCGCCGCGCTCAGTTCGGCGATGCCGGCGGTGGCGATGGCCGCGATCTGGCTCGTGCCCAGGGCCGCCAGGTCGGTGGTTTCCAGTGCCGCGATCTGGCTGCTGGACAGGCCAGCAATCTGCGCTGTGGTCAGCGCCGCAAACTGCGCCGTGCCCAGTGTCACCAGGTCAGCGGTATCGATGGCCCGCAGTTGGGCCGTGCCCAGCGCAGCCAGTTGTGTGGTGCCCAGGGTGGACAGTTGCGTGCTGGACAGCGCCGCCACCTGGCTGGCAAGCAGGGCGCCCACCTGGCTGGTGCTCAGCACATTCAGGTCAGCGGTTTCCATCACCGCGATGTCGGCGGCTTCGATGGCCCGCACTTGTGCGGTGGTCAGCGCAGCCACCTGCGACGTGGTCAGCGCTTCCACACCGGCGGTGGTGAGTGCAGCGATGGCGCTGGTGCGCAGGGCGGCCACTTCGGCGGCGCCCAGGGCCGCCAGGTCGGCGGTTTCAAAGGCGGCTGCCTGTTCGCCCGTCAGCACCGCCGCTTGGGTGGTGTTGATGGCGGCAAACTGCGCCGTGCCCATGGCCGCCAGCGCGCTGGGGGTGAAGGCCGCGATCTGGGCCGTGGTCAGACCGTCCACCTGCGTGGTGGTGAGTGCCGCGATGACGTCGGTTTCCAGCGACAGGATCTGCGTCGTGCCGATGGCCGACAGCTGGGCCACCGACAGCACGGCCACGTCAGCGGTTTCCAGCGCCGCCACCTGGGCGTCGGTGAAGGCCGCGATCTGGCCGGTGGTGAACACCGCAAATTGGCTGGTGCCCATGGCCGCCAGGTCAGTGGCGTCCAGGTTGGCCACCTGGGCCGAGCTCAGGGCCTGGACCTGGCTGGTGGTGAGTGCGGCCACAACAGCCGTTTCCAGCACCGCGATGGCGGTGGTGGACAGCGCACGCAGTTGCGAGGTGGACAGCGCCGCGATGTCGGCTGACTCGAAGGCGGCTGCCTGCACGTCGGTGAGCGATGCCACCTGGCCCGTGCTGAGCGCCGCGAACTGCGCCGTGGTGAGGGCGGCCACGTCGGCGGCTTCCAGCGCCACGATCTGGCTGCTGCTCAGGTTGGCCACTTGCGAAGTGGTCAGCGCACCGATCTGCGTGGTGGTCAGCGCCACCAGTTGGTCGGCGGTGAGTGCACGCACTTGCGTGGTGGACAGTGCGGCCAGGTCGGCGGTGGCCAGGTTGGCCACCTGATCCTGCGTCAGGCCGGCCACCTGACGGGTCGTCAGCGCGGCAAACTGCGCCGTGCCGAAGGCCGGCAGGCTTTCGGGCGCGATGCTGCCCAGCTGCGTGCTGCTGAAGGCCGCCACTTGCGTGGTCGTCAGGCCGGCCAGCTGGTTGGTCGTCAGCGACGCCATCTGCTCCAGCGTGAAGGCACGCACTTGCGCGCTGTCCATCGCGGCCAGGTCGGCGGTGTCCATCAGCGCCAGGTCGGCGGCTTCGATGGCGGCCACCTGGCCCGTGCTCAAGGCAGCGGCCTGGCTGGTGGTCAGGGCCGTGATGGCCTCGGCCGACAGCGTGGCGATGGCGTCGGCCGTGAAGGCGCGCACCTGGGCCGTGTCCAGCGCCGCCACGTCTGCGGTCTGCAGCGAAGCCACCTGGTCGAGCGTGAAGCTGCGGATTTGAGCCGTGGTCATGGCCGCAAACTGCGCCGTGCCCATTGCGGCCAGGTCGGCGGCTTCCAGGCTTTGCAGCTGCGCGGTGGTGATTGCTGCCACCTGGCTGGTGGTCAGCGCGGCGGCCTGCGCTTCGCTGAGCGACGCGATGTGCGTACCGGTCAAGGCACGGATCTGTGCCGTGCCCAGTGCAGCGAGGTCGGCGGTATCCAGCGCGGCCACTTGTTCGTCGGTGAGCGCGGCCACCTGGGCGGTGCGCAGCGCGGCAAACTGGCTGGTGGTGAAGCTGTTGAGCTTGTCCGTGGTCAGGTTGGCCACGGTGTCGGCGGCCAGCGTGTTGACTTGCGTGGTGGTCAGTGCAGCCAGTTGGCTGCTGCTCATCAGGTTCAGGCCACCCGTGCCCAGCGCGGCCAGTTGGGCGGTGCCCATGGCAGCCAGGTCGCCGGCTTCGATGACGGCCAGGTTGGCGTCGCTGATGGCGGCCACCTGCGTGGTGGTGAGTGCGGCGATCTGGCTCGTGCTCAGCGCCACGGTGCCGGCGCTGGACATGAAACCGATGGCCTCGGCGCTGAGCGCACGGATTTGTGCCGTGCCCAGCGCCGCGATGTCGGCGGTTTCCAGCGCAGCCGCCTGGCTGCTGGTCAGCGCGGCAATCTGCGCCGTGCGCAGCGCTGCAAACTGCGCCGTGCCCAGGGCGGCCAGGTCTTCAGCGGCCAGGCCTTGCACCAGGGTGGTGGACAGTGCGGCGATCTGGCTCGTGGTCAGGCTGGACAGCTGCGTGGTGTCCAGCGCATCCACTTGTGTGGTGCTCAGGGCCATCAGCTGAGCCGAGCTCAATACCGCCAGGTCGCGGGTTTCCATGACACCCAGCATGGTGGTGCTGATCTCACTCACCTGCGTGGTGGTGAAGGCCGCCACCTGTGCAGTGGACAGCGCCTGCACCACGCTGCTGGACAGCGAGGACAGCGCCTCGGCCGACAGTGCGCGCACTTGCGAGGTGCTGAGCACCGCGATGTCGGATGTTTCCCAGGCCGCCACTTGCGCGCTGGTGAGCGCGGCGATCTGCGCAGTGCCCATGCCGGCCAGCTGGCCGGTGGAAAGGCCTTCGGTGATGCCGCTGCCCAGTGCGCTGATCTGCGTGCTGGTCAGCGCGGCGATCTGCGCCGTGCCGAAGCCGGCGATCTGGCTCGTGCTCAGCACGTCCAACTGCGTCGTGCTCAGGGCCTGCATCTGGCGCGTGGTCAGCGCAGCCAGGTCGGCTGTTTCCATGGCCACGATCTGCGTCGTGGACAGGGATTCCAGTTGCGTGGTGGACAGCGCAGCCACCTGCGCCGTGCTCAGCGCGGCAATGTTGGCTGCGTTCAGCTCGACCAGGTTGTCCAGTGTGATGGCGCGGATCTGTGCCGTCGTGAGCGCGGCCACGTCGGCCGTTTCCATGCCCAGCACCTGGCTGGTGGTCAGCGCGGCAATCTGCGCCGTCTTCAGCGCGGCCCACTGGCCAGTGGTCAGCGTGGCCAGGTCTTCGGCGCTCATCTCCACCATCAGCGTGGTGGACAGGCCGGCGACCTGAGCGCTGGTCAGCGCTTGCAGCTGCGTGCTGCTCAGTGTGTCGAGCTGCGTGGCCGAGAAGGCGTTGAGCTGCGTCGTTCCCATGGCCGCCAGGTCGGCGGTCTGCAGTTCACCCAGCGTGGTGGTGGACAGCGCCGCCACTTGCGTGGTGGTCAGCGCCGCGGCTTGTGCCGTGGTCAGCGCCGCCAATGCGGCGGTGGACAGGCTGGCGATGCTGTCGGCCGAAAGCGCACGCAGTTGGCTGGTGCGCAGCGCGGCGATGTCGTCGGCCTCGATGGCGGCGGCTTGTGCCGTGCTGAAGGCTTCCAGCTGCGTGGTGGACAGCGCGGCAAAGCGCGTCGTGCCCAGGGCCGCCAGGTCTTCGGGTGTCAGCGACTGCAGCTGCGTGGTGGTCAGGGCCACGATCTGCGCCGTCGTCAGGCTGTCCAGCTGCGTGGTGGTCAGCGAATCGATCTGGCTCGACGACAAGGCAGCGATCTGCGAGGTGCGCATCGCGGCCAGGTCGGCGGTTTCCATCACCGACAGCGTGCTCGTGCTCAGCGCTTCCAGCTGCGTGGTGGTAAGTGCACCCACCTGGGCTGTCGTCAACGCGGCGATGGCGCCGGTGGACAGTTCGGCGATGCTGGCAGCACTCAGCGCCTGCAGCTGGCTGGTGCGCAGCACGGCGATGTCGTCACCCTCCAGCGCAGCGGCTTGCGCGGTGGTCAGCACCGCCAGCTGGGCGGTGGTCAGCGCAGCAAACTGCGCCGTGCCCAGCGCGGCCAGGTTCTCGGCCGTCAGGCTTTCGATCTGCGTCGTGCTCAGCGCGGCGATCTGGCGTGTCGTCAGGTTGCTCAGCTGCGTGGTGTCCAGGGCAGCCAGCTGTTCCAGCGACAGCGCAGCGATCTGGCCGGTGGTAAACGCGGCGAGGTCGGCCGTTTCCAGAGCGAAGAGGTTGGTGGTGGACAGGGCGGCCAGCTGGGTCGTCGTCAGCGCCGCGGCTTGTGCCGTGGTCAGGCTGGCGATGGCGGCGCTGGACAGCTCGGCCACGGTTTCTGCAGTCAGTGCACGCAGTTGGCTGGTGCGCAGCGTGGCCACGTCTTCACCTTCCAGGGCCATGGCCTGGCTGGTGGTCAGCGACGACAGCTGGGCCGTCGTGAACGCAGCGAACTGCGCGGTGGTCAAGGCGGCCAGGTCGCTGGCTTCGATGCCGGCCAGTTGTGTGGTCGTCAGCGCAGCGATCTGCGCCGTGGACAGGCTGGCCAGCTGTGTCGTGTCCAGCGCGTCGAGCTGGCTGCTGCTGAGCGCGGTGATGGCCGCCGTGCCCAGTGCGGCCAGGTCGGCGGTTTGCATGACGGCCAGGTTCTCGGCCGTCACGGCCTGCATTTGGGCGCTGCTGAGTGCGGCCACTTGTGCGGTGGACAGTGCCACGATGGCGGCGGTGGACAGGCTGGCGATGGCGTCGACCGACAGTGCGCGCACCTGGGCCGTGCCCAGCGCGGCCAGGTCGTCGGTTTCCATGGCCGCGGCCTGGGTCGACGTGATGGCGGCCACTTGCGTGGTCGTCAGCGCGGCCACCTGGGCCGTGGCCAGCGAGGCCAGGTCAGCGGCTTCCAGGCCGGCAATCTGCGCGGCGGTGAGGCCGGCGATCTGGCGCGTGCTGAGCGCACCCAGCTGGGTCGTGTCGAGCGCATCCAGCTGCGTCGTGGACAGTGCGGCCAGCTGGCTGGTGCCCATGGCGGCCAGGTCGGCGGTGTCGATGACGGCCATCTGCTCGGCGGTGAGCGCGGCCACCTGGGCCGTGGTCAGCGCAGCAAACTGGCTTGTAGACAGGGCCACGATGGCGCTGGTGCCCAGGGCGGCCACGTTGTCGGCGGCAAAAGCCACCAGCTGGCGCGTGTTCAGGGCGGCCAGGTCTTCAGCCTCGATCGCCGCCGCTTGGGTGGTGGTGAAGGCGGCGACCTGGGCTGTCGTCAGCGCGGCGAACTGCGCCGTGCCCAGCGCGATGACGGCGTCGGGCGTCAGGCTGGCGATCTGCGTCGTGCTGGCGCCGGCCAGCTGGCTGCCGGTGAGCGCGGCCATCTGGCTGCTGGTCAGCACTTCCAGCTGCGCGGTGGACAGCGCACCGAACTGCGCGCTGCTCAGCACCGCCAGGTCGGCGGTGTCCATCTCCACCAGTTGTGTGGTGGACAGCGCGGCGATCTGCGTCGTGCTGAAAGCGGCCACCTGGGCCGTGGTCATGCCCTGCACGGCAGCGGCCGTCAGGTCCACGATCTGGCTGGCGCTCAGCGCACGGACTTGTGCCGTCGTCAGCGCCGCCACGTCGGCGGTATCCAGGCCCGTGATCTGGGTCGAGGTGAGGGATGCGACCTGCGCCGTGGTCATGGCGGCAAACTGCGCCGTGCCCATGGCGGCCAGGTCGGCCGCGTCGATGCTGGACAGCTGCGCGGCGCTGAGCGATGCCACCTGGCGCGTCGTCAGGCTGGCCAGTTGCGTGCCGTCCAGTGCGTTCAACTGGCCCGTGGACAACGCAGCGATGGCAGCGGTGGACAGCGCAGCCAGGTCGGCGGTTTCCATCGCCGAGATCACGTCCACGCTGATGGCGGCGGCCTGCGTGGTGCCCAGCGCGGCGGCTTGGGCCGAGCTGATGGCGGCCAGCTGTTCACCACTGAGCACCGCCACGTTGTCGGCGTTCAGCGCCCGCGCTTGTGCGGTGGTCAGGGCCGCGATGTCGGCGGTTTCCATGGCCACCATCTGGCTGGTGGTGAAGGCCGCGACCTGTGCGGTGGTGAGCGCGGCAAACTGCGCCGTGCCCATGGCGGCCAGGTCGTTGGCTTCCAGGCCGGCAATCTGGCTCGTGCGCAGGCCGGCGACTTGTGCGGTGGTGAGGTTGGCAATCTGCGCCGTGTCCAGCGCGTCCAGTTGCAAGGCGCTCAGCGCACGCAGCTGGGCGCTGCTCATGGCGGCCAGGTCGGTGGTGTCCATCAGCGCCAGCGCGTCGGGCTGGATGGCGGCCACTTGAGATGTGGTCAATGCGGCGGCCTGGGCTGTGGTCAGGCCGGCCAGCGCGGTGCCGCTGAGAGCCGACACCAGCGTCGTGGACAGCGCAGCGATCTGCGCCGTGCCCAGGGCCGCCAGGTCGGCGGCGTCGAAGGCACCGATCTGCGTCGTGTTCAGGCTGGCCACCTGCACGGCGGTCAGCGCCGCCAGCTGGGCGGTGCCCAGGGCGTTGATGTCGTCAGCGTCCAGCACCGCCAGCTGGGCGGTGGACAGGCCGGCGACCTGCGCAGTCGTCAGGCCGCCCAGTTGTTCGGCCGTCAGCGCATTCACTTGGGCCGTGGACAACGCAGCCACTTGTGCCGTGGTGAAGGCGGCCACGTCGGCGGTGTCCATCGCAGCCAGGTCGGCGGCTTCGATGGCGCGCACCTGGCCCGTGCTCAGGGCGGCGGCTTGTGCGGTGGTCAGCGCCTGCAGCTGTGCACCTTCCAGCGCCACCATCTGGGCCGAGCTGAAGGCACGCAGCTGGTCGGTTTCAAGCGCGGCGATGTCGGCCGTGTCCAGCAGACCCACCTGCGTGGTGGTGATGGCGCGGATCTGGCCCGTGGTGAGCGCGGCAAACTGTGCCGTGCCCAGTGCGGCCAGGTCGGCCGGCTGCAGGCTGGCAATCTGCGACGAAGTGAGCGCAGCCACCTGGCTGGTGCTCAGGCTGGCCAGTTGGGTGGTGTCCAGTGCGTCGAGCTGGGTCGTGCCCATGGCGCGCAGGGTGGCGGTGGCCATGGCGGCAAGCGCGGCGGTGCCCATCGAAGCCAGGTCGTCGGCGTCGATGGCACGCACCTGGCTGGTGGTCAGTGCTGCGGCTTGGGCGGTGGTGAAGGCGGCCACCTGGCTGGCGCTGAGCGCAGCCATGTTGGCGGTGTCCAGGGCGCGGAACTGCGCGCTGTCCAGGGCCGCCAGGTCGGCGGTGTCCAGGCCTGCGGCTTGCGTGGTGGTGAGCGCAGCGATCTGCGTCGTCGTCATCGCAGCAAACTGCGACGTGCCAAGCGCAGCCAGGTCACTGGCTTCGATGCCGGCCACCTGGCCGGTGGACAGCGCAGCGATCTGGGCCGTGCCCAGGCTGGCCAGTTGGGTGGTGCCCAGGGCATCGAGCTGGCTGGTGGTGAGTGCACGCAGCTGTGCGCTGTCCAGCACCGCCAGTTGGCTGGTGCCCATGGCGGCCAGGTCTTCACCTTGCAGCGCACGCACCTGGCCCGTGGACAAGGCTTCGATCTGCGACGTGCCCAGCGCGACAACCTGGCTGGTTTCCAGCGCGGCGATGGCCATGCTGCTGAGGGCGCGCACCTGTGCCGAGTCCAGCACCACCAGGTCGGCGGTGTCCAGGCTGGCGATCTGTGCACTGGTGATGGCGCGCACCTGTGCCGTGCTCAGCGCCGCAAACTGTGCGGTGGTGAAGGCGGCCAGGTCGGTGCCGGCCAAGGAGGCCACTTGCGAGGTCGCCAAGGCGGCCACCTGGGCGGTGCTCAGGGCTTCGAGTTGGGTGGTGCTCAGCGCGTCGAGCTGGCTGGTGCTCAGTGCCCGCAGCTGGCTGCTGCCCAGTGCGTTCAGGTTGCCGGTGCCCAGGCCTTCGAGCTGTTCGACGCCCATCGCTCGCACCTGCGAAGTGGTCAGCGCGGCGATCTGGGTCGTGCCCATGGCGGCGATCTGGTCAACGTCCATCGCGGCGATGGCCGCAGTGCGCAGTGCGGCCACTTGGGCCGTCGACAGCGCCACCAGGTCGGCGGTTTCCATTGCGGCCACTTGCGTGGTGCCCAGCTGGGCGATCTGGCCCGTGCTCAGCGCGGCGATCTGACCGGTGGTCAGCGCATTGAAGTCAGCCGTGCTCAGGCTGTGGATCTGGCCGCTGCTGAGCGCGGCCACCTGCGCGCTGCTCAGTGCCTGCAGCTGCGAGGTGGACAAGGCGTCCAGCTGCGCCGTGTTCAGCATGCGCATCTGGGCTGTGCCCAGGGCCGCCAGGTCGGCGGTTTCCAGCGCTTCGATCTGCGACGTGGTGAGTGCGCGCACCTGGCCCGTGCCCAATGCAGCGGCCTGGCTGGTGGTAAGTGCAACCACCGAGTCCGTGTCCAGAGCCTGGATCTGAGACGTGGTCAGGCTGCGCACGGCGCCCGTGCTCAGTGCGGCCAGGTCGGCCGTGTCCAGGCCGGCGATCTGTGCCGTGCTCAGTGCGGCCACTTGCGCGTTGCGCATGGCGGCAAAGGCCGACGTGCCCAACGTGTTGAGGTCGGCACTGTCCAGGCTGCGGATTTGCGATGTGCTCAGGCCGGCGATCTGCGCGGTCGACAGTTCACCCAGCTGCGTGGTGGACAGGCCGGCAAACTGCGCGGTGCTCAGCACGGCCAGTCGGTCGGTGCCCAGCGCGGCCAGTTGGCTGGCCGACAACACGGCCAGGTCGGCAGTTTCCATGGCCATCATCTGGCGTGTGGTGAGTGCGGCAACCTGGCTGGTGGACAGCGAAGCGATCTCGCTGGTGGTCAGGTCGGCAATGACAGCAGGCGCCAGGCCGGCGATCTGCGCCGTGGTCATGGTGGCCAGGTTGCCGCCGGCCAGTTCACTGGCCTGGCTGGTGCTCAGTGCAGCCACTTGCGCCGACGTGAGCGCAGCCACTTGCGAAGAGGTCAGCGCGCCCAGCTGGTCGGTGCCCATGGCCCGCAGTTGACCGGTGCTCAGGGCCGCGATGTCGGCGGTTTCCATCAGCGCCAGGTCGGCGGTTTCGATGGCCCGCACCTGCGCGGCAGTGAGTGCATTGACTTGCGCGGTGCTCAGCGCCTGCAGGTCGGCTGCGTCCATGCCGGCGATGCCGGCGGTGGTGATGGCGCGGATCTGGCTGGTGCTCAAGGCGGCCAGGTCGCTGGTTTCAAAGCCGGCCACCTGGGCCGTGGTCAGGCGGGCGATCTGCGTCGCCGTCAGCGCGCCGAGCTGGCTGGTGCTGAGGTTGTTGATGTCGGCACCCAGGCCGATGACCTGCGCCGTGGACAGCGCCACCACCTGTGCGGTGGACAGCATCTGCAGCTGCGGCGTGCTCAGGTCGTCCAGCTGTGCGGTGCTCAGCGCGCGGATCTGCCCCGTGCTCAGGGCCGCAAAGTCGCTGGAGTCCAGCGAGCCCAGCTGGGTGCTGGTGAGTGCCGCAATCTGTGCGCTGCGCAGCGCGTTGAACTGGGCCGTGCTCAGCGCGTCCAGCGCGCCGGTGTCCAGCGCGGCGATGGCGCCGGTGCTCAGCGCGCGCAGCTGTGCCGTCGTCATCGCGGCCAGTTCGCTGGTGCTCAGGTCGGCCACCTGGTCGTTGCTCAGGCCCGGCAGCTGGCCGGTGCTCAGGGCGGCCAGCTGGGTGGATGTGAGGCCGTCCATCACCGACAGCTGGGCGGTGGTCAGCGCGCGAATCTGCGCCGTGTCGAAGGCAGCAATCTCGGTCGTGCCCAGGGCGTCCAGCTGGGTCGTCGTCAGGGCGCGGATCTGGCCCGTGGTGAAGGCCGCCAGGTCGGCGGTTTCCATGGCCACCAGGTCGGCGGTTTCGATGGCCGCCACCTGGGCGGCGGTGAGCTGGCGCACCTGTGCCGTGCTCAGGTTTTGCAGGTCGGTGGCGTCCAGGCCGGCAATGGCGGCAGTGCTCAGGGCACGCAGCTGGTTGCTGGTCAGCGCAGCCAGGCTGTCGCTGTCGAAGCCCGACACCTGGGCGCTGCCCAGGCTGGCGATCTGGCCCGTGCTCAGTGCCGCCAGTTGGCTGCTGGACAGGTCGTTGAAGTCGGTGCTGCTCAGGGCCGTCAGCTGCGAGGTGGTCAGCGCACGCAGTTGCGCCGTGCTCATGGCACCCAGCTGGGCCGCGTCCAGCGCGTCGATCTGCGCCGTGCGCAGGGCCTGGATCTGGCCGGTGGTGAAAGCGGCGATGTCGCCGCTGTCCATGGCCGCGATGTCGGCCGTTTCAATGGCCCGCACCTGGCTGCTGGACAGCGCGGCCACCTGAGCCGTGCTGAGTGCGGCGATCTGCGCCGTGTCCAGGGCCGCGATGGTGGCGGTGGACAGCGCGCGGATCTGCGCCGTGTCCATCACCGCCAGGTCGGCGCTGGTCAGGGCCGCCACCTGGGCCGTGCCCAGCGCGGCCAGCTGGCCCGTGCTGAGTGCATCGATCTGCGTGCTGGTCAGGTTGTCCAGCGATGCGATCTGGCCAGTGCTGAGTGCACGCACCTGGCTCGTGCTGAAGGCGGCCACCTGGGTGTCGTCCAGCGCGTCCAGTTGGGCCGTGCCCAGCGCGCGGATCTGCGCCGTGCTCAGCGCCGCCAACTGGCTGGTGCCCAGCTCGGCCACGTCGGCTGTCTGCAGCGCAGCCACCTGGCCGGTGCTGAGTGCCGCGATCTGGCGCGTGGTGAGTGCGGCCACGGCGTCGGTTTCCAGCGCCGCTATGGCCGCACTGCCCAGTGAACGGATCTGCGCCGTGCCCAGCGCGGCCAGGTCGTCGGTGTCCAGGCCGGCGACTTGTGCCGTGCTGAATCGCGACACCTGGGCCGTGGTGAAGGCGGCAAATTGTGAGGTGCCCAGCGCCGACAGCTCGCTGCTGTCCAGCGTGGCCACATGGCGCGTGGCCAGGCCGGCGATCTGCGCGGTGCTCAGGCTGGCCAGTTGGGTGGTGCCGAAGGCCGCGAAGTCAGCGGTGCTCAGCGAATTCAGTTGTGCCGTGGTCAGTGCGGCGATGGCCGTGGTGTCCAGTGCTGCCAGCGTGGCCGTGCTCAGCGCAGCCAGTTGTGAACTGCGCAGCGCGGCCACCTGGGCCGTGCCCAGGGCGTTCAGGTCATCGGCGCTCAGTGCGGCCACGGCAGACGTGGACAAAGCAGCGATCTGCGCCGTGTTCAGGCTCACCAGCTGGCTGGTGCTCAGGCCTTCGACCTGGGCCGAGCCCAGGGCGGCCACCTGTGTCGTACCCAATGCGGCCAGCTGGCTGGTGCTCAGGATCGCCACATCGGCGGTTTCCAGGCCTCGCACTTGTGATGTGCCCAGCGCGGCCAACTGGCCGGTGCTGAGGGCGGCCACCTGGTCGGTCTCGAGCGCCGCAACCTGCGCGGTACCCAGCTGGCGGATCTGTGCCGTGCTCATGGCCCGCACGTCACCGGTGTCCAGGCCGCCGATGGCGTCATTGGCCAGCGCGCGCACCTGGGCCGTGCTCAGCGACACCACTTGTGCGCTGCTCAGCGCCTGCAAGGCGGCACTTTCCAGTGCGGAGATGCCGGCGGTGGACAAGGCCCGCACCTGGGCCGTGGACATCGCGGCCAGGTCGGCGGTCTGCAGCGCCGCAGTCTGGGTCGTGCCCAGGCTGCCCACTTGTGCGGTGGACATGGCCCCCACCTGCTGCGCCGTCAGGCCCTGCACTTGTGCGCCGGTGAGCGAGGCCACCTGCTGGTTGCTGAGCGCCTGCACGCCCGTGGTGCCGATGGCGGCCATGTCGGCCGAGTCGATGCCCAGCAGGCTGGACGTGGACAGCGCACGCAGCTGTGCCGTGGTGAGCGACCCGATCTGGGTGGACGACAGTCCGGCCAGATCGGCAGAAGACAGTGCGACCACTTGGCCTGTGGTCAGGGCGCGAAGTTGTGTGGTTGTGAGTGCAGCAACCTGTGATTCACGCAGCGCCACCACTTGTGCGGTGGCCATGGCGGCCACCTGGCTCTGGGTCATGGCGCTGATCGAGCTGGTGCTGATCATGGCCACGTCGGCGGTTTCCATCGCCCGCACCTGCGCGGTGGTCAGGGCGCCGATCTGCACCGAGGTCAACGCGCCCACTTGTGCCGTGGTCAGCGCCCGGATGCCACCAGTGCCGATGGCCTGCGCCTGGCTGGCCGAGAAGGCGGCCACATCCTGCGACTCGAAAGCCGCAATCATGGATGTGCTCAGCGCTCGAAGCCCGGTGGTTGAAATGGCCGACACCTGGCCCACCGTGAGCGCTGCAATCTGCTCAGCGCTGAAGGCCCGCCAGTCTTCCGTGGTCAACGCTGCGATCGCAGTCGTCGTCATCACGGCGATTTGCGACGTGGTCAGGTTCGGGATGTTGGTGGCCATGGAATCAGTCCTTCGTGCGCTCCGGGGTCTTGGGCTGCCTGCACAGGCAGGCACACCGCTTTCCGGTTCATGTCGTCGGATATCGGAGGCGCCGCGATACAACTTGAGAGGCGCGGTCAAATGGACCGCAAAAGCGGGCTTGTTCCCGTTCGGGGACAGGCCGGTGCCCTGGCCAGCGCGCCATCGGCTGGCAAACCGCTCCGGGCCGCGAGGGCGCCCACCCTGCCGGGCCAAGGGACAAAAAGGCGCCAGCCATACGGCGTGGTGTCCAATAATGTTCCAATCAGATTCCAATTGGAATCCATGTGGATGTCATGAACAGCAAAAGTGTCAGCCTCGACAGCCGGCCGCGTGCCGGCGAGACAGAAAAGATGACTGTGAACGTGGGCGTGGTCGACCTGGGCCAGGTCGACCTGCTGGTCCAGGAGGGCTTCTATTCCAACCGCTCGGACCTCGTTCGGACGGCGCTGCGCAACCAGTTGGCGCTGCACGCCGACGCGGTGAAACAGACCGTGGCGCGCCGCACGCTCAGCGTGGGTCTGCTGCACTACGGCCGCGCCGACCTGGAGCGAGCGGTGGCGGCCGGCCAGCGGCTGCAGATTCAGGTGGTCGGGCTCGCCCGCATCGCCGACGACGTGACCCCCGAACTGGCGCTGGCTGCCATCGAATCGGTGACCGTGCTCGGTGCGCTGCAAGCCAGCCCCGCAGTGCGCCGTGCACTGTCGGGCCGTATCCACTGACCCATTTCCACACTTGGAAGATCACAACGATGAAAAACCCATTCAGCACCCTAGCGGCACCTTTGGACGCCGGCGCCATCCACGACACCATCCAGCGCGCGCTGGCATCGGCGGGGCTGGACACACGCTCTGGCGCCATGCAGGGTGTGACCGACACCATCCGGCGTTCGCTGGCCGCAGCGGGTTTGTCCGGCGCAACGGCCCCGACGGCTGCCGAAGGGTCCGTCATCGACATCGTGGCGCGCGAGATCAAGACCGGCCTGCCCGACCCGATTCAGCCCACACGCCAACCGCCGATCGGTGACGCCGAAGCGCCGGGTGCCTTCGAGACCCACCAGATCAACCATCCTGCCGGCACGCGCCTGTACAAGGTCTATGTGCCTTCGCGGCCCGTGCAGGGGCCGATGCCGATGCTGCTCATGCTGCATGGCTGCACGCAGTCGGCAGACGACTTTGCCGCCGGCACGCAGATGAACCGCCTGGCCGAAGCCCATGGCTTTCTGGTCGTCTACCCCGAGCAGGCCGCGCAGGCCAATCCTTCGAGGTGCTGGAACTGGTTCAAGTCGCAGGATCAGGTGCGAGATGGTGGCGAGCCGGCCTTGATTGCCGGCATCGCCGCGGCAGTTGCAGCCCGCCATGACGCCGACACACGGCGCATCTTCGTGGCCGGGCTGTCGGCAGGAGCGGCCATGGCCGTCATCCTGGGCCAGACCTACCCGGATCGGGTTGCCGGCATCGGTGCTCATTCCGGCCTGCCCTATGGCAGTGCACACGACGTCCCGTCCGCGCTGGCGGCCATGAAAGGGCGCCCAGGGGCCCAGGGCAACCTGCAGGGCTTGCCGGGGGCCACACCCGGCAAGGCGAAGAGGGCCGTTCAGCCGGTGCCGACGATCGTCTTCCACGGCGACAGGGATCAAACAGTGAAACAGGGCAACGGCGCTCTGATCGCTCGGCAGGCCGCTGATGCACATGGCGCTTTGCCTGGCGCGCCAGCGTTGAAGGTGAGCACGCAGCGTGGCACGGCCCCAGGTGGTCGCACCTTCAGCCGCACCGTGCATGCCGATGCCAGCGGCGCATCGCGCATCGAATGCTGGACCTTGCACGGCGCCGGCCACGCCTGGTCAGGCGGCAGCGCAAAGGGTTCTTACACCGATGGCACAGGGCCTGATGCGTCTGCAGAGATGGTTCGATTCTTTCTGGCGCTGCCCAGGGCGGGCGCGGCCTGATCGTGCAGATGCGGCACTGCGCGCGATTCAGGTGCGCGACGACGGGGGCTTGCCACCCGGCCCTGGCACGAGCTTGACACGCCGCGCGGCATCCAGGCCCGGTGTGGCCCGCATGTCGGTGTCGACCAGGCCTGCATCGAGGTCACGTTTGGCCTGCAGGATCACGGGGTCGGGTTCAACGGCGGTGGTGCGGTTGGACTGGTCCCGCTCGTGCGGAAGCGCCAGATCCGCGCCCAGCGCCGGTGGGGGCTCGCCCTGGGCATCGACAGCCGGGCCCGGTTTCACCCGCTGGGCTGCTGGCGCGCGGGCCTTGGGCGGCCCGCCTGCTGGCCGAGTCTTCTTTGTCTTCGGGGTCTCTTTGCTCATGCACCAACCTGCGTACGCGGCAAAAGGCGCCGCCGGACCATCTTTTCCGCTGGGTCGGCACGCGTCTGTGCGCTTGCGCACGTGCAACGAAAAACGCCGCCGGGGGCCATGCCACGGCGGCGTTTGGGATGCTGATCGGCAGGTTTACTTGCCCGCCGGCACCTTGCCTTCGACACCCTTGACGTAGAAGTTCAGCCCGCCCAGGAACTTGTCGTCAGCCACGGCGTCCTTGGCCAGCACTTCCTTGCCGTTTTGGCCCAGGATGGGACCCTTCCAGATGTTGAAGCTGCCGTCGGTCAGGCCAGCCTTGATCTTGGCCACCTGTTCCTTGGTTTCGGCCGGCACCATGTCGTTGATGGACACGATGTCGATGGCACCTTCCTTCACGCCCCACCACACGGCGCCGTTACCTTGCCACTTGCCTTCCAGCGCCTCACGCGTGGTCTTGATGTAGTAAGGAGCCCAGTTGATGATGGCCGAGGCCAGATGAGCTTCTGGCGCGTAGGCCGTCATGTCGCTGTCCCAGCCAAATGCCAGCTTCTTGTTCTTGGCGGCGGTCTGCAGCACGGCGGAACTGTCGGTGTTCTGGAACAGCACGTCGGCGCCCTGGTTGATCAGGCTTTGGGCGGCTTCGGTTTCCTTGGGCGGGTTGAACCACTCGTTGACCCAGACCACCTTGGTCTTGATCTTCGGGTTGACGCTCTGCGCGCCCATCGTGAAGCTGTTGATGTTGCGGATGACTTCGGGAATGGGGATCGAGCCCACCACGCCCAGCGTGTTGCTCTTGGTCATCTTGCCGGCAATCACCCCGGCCAGGTACGCACCTTCGTAGGTGCGGCTGTCGTAGGTGCGCATGTTGTCGGCCTGCTTGTAGCCGGTGGCGTGCTCGAACTTCACGTCCTTGCTGTCGGCCGCGACCTTGAGCATGGGCTCCATGTAGCCGAAGGTGGTGCCGAAGATCAGCTTGTTGCCCTGGCCCACCATGTCGCGGAACACGCGCTCGGCATCGGCGGCTTCGGGCACCTTCTCGACGTAGCTGGTGACGATCCGGTCGCCAAATTCCTTTTCCAGCGCCTTGCGGCCGTTGTCGTGCGCGAAGGTCCAGCCGCCGTCGCCCACGGGGCCGACGTAGGCGAAGGCGATCTTCAGCGGCTCGGGCTTGGGTGCGGGGGCAGAGGCGGGCGCTGCGGCGACGGGCGCCGGCGGCTCTTCCTTCTTGCCGCAGCCCACCAGCGCCGCAGCAGCAGCGAGGGTGGACCAACTGGCCAGCTTGAGCAGCGAGCGCTTGGATGTGACGGTCATGGAAACTCTCTCCTGGTTTGAAGGAACAGTCGAACGGGAACGGAACAGTCGGAAATTATGGCGCGCCGGCCTTCACGAGCCGGGGAAAAACGGTTTGCCCAGTGAGGCCGGCATGTTGGCCTTGATCCACGCCGCGTTGCGGCTGATCAGCACCAGCACGACGATGGTCGCCACGTAGGGCAGCATGCTCAGGAACTGGCTGGGGATCTCCACCCCCTGGCCCTGCAGGTGGAACTGCAGCATCGTCACGCCACCGAACAGGTAGGCGCCCAGCAGAATGCGCGCGGGCCGCCAGGTGGCGAACGTGGTCAGCGCCAACGCGATCCAGCCCTTGCCGGCGACCATGCCTTCCACCCACAGTGGTGTGTAGACGACGCTGAGGTACGCCCCGGCCACGCCGCACATCGCGCCACCCAGCATCACCGCTGCCATGCGGATGCGCCGCACCGGGTAGCCCAGCGCGTGCGCCGACTCGGGCGATTCGCCCACCGCACGCAGCACCAGGCCGGCGCGGCTGCGATAAAGAAACCAGGCCACGCCCGCCACCAGCAGCACCGTGATGTAGACCATGGGGTGCTGGCGGAAGAAGGCCGGGCCGATGAAAGGGATGTCGGCCAGCACCGGCACCGCGTACTGCGTGCGCTCGCCGATCTTGGCCTGCACGAAGCCGATGCCCACGAACGCCGAAAAACCGGCACCGAAGAGGCTCAGCGCCAGGCCGCTGGCCACCTGGTTGGTGTTGAGCCAGATCACCAGCAGACCAAACGCAGCCGCCATCAGCGCCCCGGCCACGGCCCCGGCGCCAAATGCCAGCCAGTCGTTGCCGGTGCCCACGGCGGTGGCAAAACCGGCAATGGCGGCCACCAGCATCATGCCTTCGGCACCCAGGTTGATGATGCCGGCCCGTTCGTTGATGAGCAGGCCGATGCCAGCCAGCGCCAGCACGGTGCCGGCGTTGAACGTGGCGGCCAGAAGGAGTGCGAAGCTGTCCATGGTCAGGCAGCCTTCACGGCAGGTGCTGCCCGCTGCCAGCGCACCCTGTAATGGATCAGCGTGTCGGCCGCCAGCAGCGTGAACAGCAGCAGGCCCTGGAACACACCCGTCAGGCTCTTGGGCAGGCCCATGCGCGACTGCGCCAGTTCGCCCCCGATGTAGAACATGCTCATCAAGAGTCCCGAGAAGATGATGCCCACCGGGTGCAGCCGCCCGACATAGGCCACGATGATGGCCGCGAAGCCGTAGCCGGCCGGCACGTAGGGCGACAGCTGGCCCAGCGGCCCGGCTGCTTCCAGCCCGCCGGCCAGGCCGGCCATGCCGCCGCTGATGAGCAAGGCCGTCCACAAGGCGCTGCGCGAAGAAAAACCCGCGTAGCGCGCCGCCGCCGGTGCCAGCCCACCCACCTGCAGCGCAAAACCGCGGTAGGTGCGGAACAGGAACAGCCAGAACAGGCCCACCGCCACCACGGCAATGATCACGCCGATGTGGGCGCGCAAATTGGGCACGAGCCTGGGGATGCGGGTGTCGGCCAGGAAGGTGATGGTCTGCGGGAAGTTGTAGCCCTGCGGGTCTTTCCAGGGCCCGTAGACCAGGTAGGACAGCACCATCTCGGCCACGTACACCAGCATCAGGCTGACCAGGATTTCGTTGGCGTTGAAGCGGTCGCGCAGCAGCGCCACGATACCGGCCCAGAACATGCCACCCAGCACGCCGGCCAGCAGCACCAGCACGACGATGCCCTTGCCCATCCACGCCGTGTCGGGCCCGGCCTGCATGGCCACCCAGCCGGCCGCCAGCGCGCCCACCACGAACTGGCCTTCGGCGCCGATGTTCCAGACATTGGATCGGTAGCACACCGCCAGGCCCAGCGCGATCAGGATCAGCGGCGTGGCCTTGATCGACAGTTCGCTGATCTGGTACAGGTTTTTCACCGGCTCGACGAAAAACATCTGCAGGCCGCGCACCGGGTCCTTGCCCAGCATCATGAACAGCAGCACACCGATGACCACGGTCACCGCCAGCGCCAGCAAGGGGCTGGCAATCGACATCAGTTTCGAGGGCTGCGGGCGGGCTTCGAGCTTGATCATGTTCAGGCCTGGGCTGAGGCGATAGTGGATTGCGGCTGCTGTGCCCACAGGCCCGACATCCATTCACCGATTCGTTCGGTGGTGGCCTCGGCCGTGGGCACGCTGGGTGACAGCCGGCCCTTGGCGATGACGATCAGCCGGTCGCTGATCTCGAACAGCTCGTCCAGCTCTTCGCTCACCACCAGCAGCGCGCAGCCTTCGTCACGCAGCTTCAGCAGTTCACCGCGGATCTGTGCTGCCGCGCCCACGTCCACACCCCACGTGGGCTGGCTCACGATCAGCAGTTTCGGGTGGGCCGCAATCTCGCGGCCGACGATGAACTTCTGCAGGTTGCCGCCGCTCAGGCTCTTGGCAGCCGCACCGGCGCCGCCGGCCTTGACGTTGAAGCGCGCGATCAGGTCTTCGGCCAGACGCTGCACGCGGCCGGTGGCGATCCAGCCGCTTTTGCTGACCGTTTCAGTGCGTGTGAGAAGGGTGTTCTCGGCCAGGCTCAGCGTCGGCACCGCACCGCGGCCCAGCCGTTCTTCGGGCACGAAGTGCAGGCCCAGCCGGCGGCGCTGCCCTGGGCCGGCTTGCGCGATGTCGCTGCCGTTCATGGTGATGCTGCCGGCGGCTGCGCGCGGGTCTTCGCCCGACAGCGCGGCCATCAGTTCCTGCTGGCCGTTGCCCGAGACCCCGGCCACGCCCACGATTTCGCCGGCGCGCACTTCGAAGCCCATGCCGTGCAGGTCCATGCCAAAGGGGTCCTGCTTGTTCAAGCTGAGCGAGCTCACGGTCAGCACGGCCGCGCCGGCATTGGATGCGCGGTGCTGCAGCTGCGGCGGTTCGGCGCCGATCATCAGCTTGGACAGGCTGGCGTTGCTCTCTAGGGCTGGATCGACCTCGCCCGTGACCTTGCCGCCGCGCAGCACCGTGCAGTAGTGGCACAGCGCTCGAATTTCGTCCAGCTTGTGGCTGATGTACAGGATGCTGCAACCGCCGTCGCTGAGCTTGCGCAACGTGACGAACAGTTTGTCGACCGCTTGCGGCGTGAGCACGCTGGTGGGCTCGTCCAGGATCAGCAGCTGAGGTTGCGTGAGCAGCGCCCGCACGATCTCCACCCGCTGCCTTTCGCCGACGCTGAGCGTGTGCACCGGGCGCTGCGCTTGCACGTCCAGGCCGTAGGTGTGCGCCACTTCTTCGATGCGCTGCGCCACCTGCGTCAGCGACAGCGACTTGTCCAGCCCCAGCCACACGTTTTCTGCCGCGGTCAGCGTGTCGAAGAGGCTGAAGTGCTGGTAGACCATGCTGATGCCCAGCTTGCGTGCGTGTGCCGGGCTGGTGACCTTGACCGCTTCGCCATTCCACAGGATGCGGCCTTCGTCGGGTTGCACGGCGCCGTAGATGATCTTCATCATCGTGCTCTTGCCGGCGCCGTTTTCGCCCAGTACGGCGTGGATTTGGCCGGGCTCGACGCGCAGCGAGACACGGTCGTTGGCGCGCACCGCCGGGTATTGTTTGCTGATGCCCTGCAGTTCCAGTCGCAGGGCAGGGCTTGGCGTGTTCATGCGGCGCTCCTCGTGTATTTTTTCTCTCCGGCGACCCAGGTGCCGACCAGGTGGCGCTCGTCCGACAAGGTCATCCAGGCAAAGAGTTGCTCATGCAAGTCGCGCGCCACCGACTGCCGGTGCTTGCCTACCGCGCCCACCGCCCAGTCCCAGACGCACAGATCGGCCATCTGGCCGGCCTCCAGGCTGCCGATCTCGTGGCCCAGGTGCAGCGCATGCGCGGCGCCGCGCGTGGCCGCGTGAAGGGCGGTCCATGCGGTCAGGCGCTCACCAGCCATCGCTTGCACCTTGTACCCGTCGGCCAGCGTGCGCTGCATGCTGAGTGATGTGCCACCGCCCACGTCGCTGGCCATGCTGACCTTGGCGCCGGCACTTGCCGTGGCGCGCCAGTCGAAGAGACCGCTGCCCAGGAACAGGTTGCTGCTGGGGCAGAAGGCGATCTGTGCGCCGCTGTGGTGCAGCGCCGCGCGGTCGTCGGCGTCGAGCCAGATGCCGTGCGCCAGCACGCTGCGCGGGTGCAGCAGGCCGGCGCCGGCGTAGACGTCCAGGTAGCTGCGTGCGGCCGCGAACAGCTGCGACACCCAGCGCACTTCTTCGCGGTTTTCGGCCACGTGGGTCTGCATGTACAGCGTCGGGTCGGCGCGGCACAGCGCACCGGCCATGGCCAACTGCTGGGGCGTGCTGGTGGGTGCAAAACGCACCGTCACCGCGTAACTGTTGCGGCCCTGGCCGTGCCAGCGCTGGATGAGGTCGATGCAGTCGCGTTCGGCCTGCACCACGTCGTCGCACAAATCGTCGGGTGCGTGGCGGTCCATCAGCACCTTGCCGCCGATGATGCGCATGCCGCGTGCGCTGGCGGCAGCAAACAGCGCGTCGGCCGAGGTCTTGTGCACGGTGGGAAAGACCACCGCCGCCGTTGTGCCGTGGGCCAGCAAGGCGTCCAGGAAGTGCGCGCTGCCGGCGGCTGCCACGGCCGGGTCGGCCCAGGCGCTTTCGGCCGGGAAGGTGTAGGTGTTCAGCCAGTCCAGCAGTTCGGTGCCATAACTGGCCATGACGCCGATCTGCGGGCTGTGCACGTGGGTGTCGATGAAACCCGGCATCAGCAGGCGGCCGCGGTGGTCGATGCGTTCGATGCCGGCTGCCGGAACTTCAGCCTGCACGCCGGCGATGCGGCCGTCGTCGGCCACCAGCAGCCAGTGGTCGGGCCGCCAGCGCACGGCAGCGCTGCGGGTGTCGCCCCAGGTGGGTTCGGCGGTGAAGTCCAGCAGATCGGCGCGGATCGCTTTCATGGGCTGGCCTTCATGCTGCCGCTGCGTCCGGCGCGTTCAGGGCAGCAGGCGACAGGCTGCGTGCCACTTCGCGCACCTGCTCGCGGAACCAGCGCATGCTGGCGGCCTGGTGTGTGAGCTCGTGCCACAGCTGGTAGTAGGTGAGCGGCGGAAAGCCTACCGGGCAGCGCACGATCTTCACCGGCAGCGTGCCCACGTAGCGGCTGCAGAACAGGCGCCCGGTGGTCAGCACCAGCAGGCTGCCGGCGACCATCAGCGGAATCAGGCTGAAGTGCGAAGCACGCACCACGATGCGGCGCTGCACACCGGCAGCGTGCAGGTGTTCGTCGATGACACCCAATGCGCCCGGGCTCATGGGCATGGGTGCGACGTGTTCGTTGTCCAGGTATTTCTGCACCGTCCAGTTCTTGCCCACCGTGGGGTGATCGGCCGCCACCAGGCACACCACCTCGTCGCTGAGCAGGCGGCCCAGGTGCAGTTCTTCGGGCGGCTGCAGCCAGTTGCCGATGACCAGGTCGACATCACCCGCGGCCAGGTGGCGGCGGTAGTCGTAGTCTTGTGTCAGTGGCATCAGTTCCAGCCGCACACCGGGCGCCACACGTTTGATGTGCGTGACCAGCCGCGGCAGGAAAAAGGGGTCCAGGTAGTCGCTGGCGGCGACGCGGAACAAGGTCTGCGCGCCGGCCGCGTCGAAAGGCGCCTTGCGCAACACCCGGCCGTGGCGGCTGAACAGGCGCTCGGCGTCTTGCAGCATGCGCGCGGCCGGGTCCAGCAATTGCAAGGCCGTTTCGGTGGGCTGCATCTGCTGGCCGGCACGCACCAGCAGCGGGTCTCCCGTCAGCGCCCGCAGGCGCTTGAGCTGGGCGCTGACGGCAGGCTGGGTGCTGGCCAGCTTGACGGCGGCGCGCGAGACACTGCGTTCGTGGATCACGGTGTGCAAGACGCGGATGAGATGAAGGTCTATGGTGTCGAAGTCGGGTCGCATGGCCATACGCTCTAGTGCATAGATAGTATGACTTGGAACGTATTCCACCAGGCAAGCGCCGCGCTACCTTTCGGGTAAGTCCCTGTCCGAACGACATCCCACATGAACACACGTCCGCTTCGTTTTTTCCATCAAGGCCAGGTGGTCCAGATCGACCGGCCCGAAACCGCCCGCACCGTGCTGCAGTGGCTGCGCGAAGACGCCCGCTGCACCGGCACCAAGGAAGGCTGCGCCGAAGGCGACTGCGGCGCCTGCACCGTCGTGCTGGGCACGCTGGACGGCAGCGGTGGCCTGGTGCTGCAGCCGGTGAACGCCTGCATCCAGTTTCTGCCCACGCTGGACGGCAAGGCGCTGTTCACGGTGGAAGACCTGTCGGTGGCACCCGCCCCGCTGCATCCGGTGCAGCAAAGCATGGTGGTCTGCCACGGCTCGCAATGCGGCTTCTGCACGCCGGGTTTTGTGATGAGCCTGTGGGCCTGCTATGAAGGCCATCAACAAGCCGGCACCGTGCCCACACGCCAGCAACTGGCCGACGACCTGTCGGGCAATCTGTGCCGCTGCACGGGCTACCGGCCCATCCTGGACGCCGGGCAGCACATGTTTCAGGCGCCCGCCGTTCCGCTGGCGCGACAGCCCGTGGTCGATGCGCTGCAGGCGCTGGCGCAAGACCCGCCGCTGCACACGGCCGCAGGCTTTCACGCACCGCGCACCGTGGCCGATTTCGCCACCTTGCGTCAGTCTTTGCCGCAAGCCCAGGTGCTGGCCGGCAGCACCGACATGGGCCTGTGGGTGACGAAGCAGTTCCGCGACCTGGGCGAACTGATCTCCATCAACGAGGTGGGCGAGTTGAAGGCCGTGGCAGTGGGCGAGCACCACATCCGCATCGGCGCCGCTGCCAGCCTGGAGGCCGCCTGGCAAGCCCTGGTGGCCGACTGGCCGACGCTGCGCGATGTGTGGCTGCGTTTTGCGTCGCTGCCCATCCGCCACGCCGGAACCATGGGCGGCAACGTGGCCAACGGCTCGCCGATCGGCGATTCGGCCCCGGCGCTCATCGCGCTGGGGGCCACGCTGGTGCTGCAACGCGGCGCGGTGCAACGGCGCATGGCGCTGGAAGACTTCTACGTCGACTACATGAAAAATCTGCTCGATCCGGGCGAATTTGTGCACAGCCTGGAAGTGCCGCGGCCCGATCGGCCAGCCGCCGCGCAGGTGCGGGTCTACAAGATCAGCAAACGTTTCGACTGCGACATCTCGGCTGTCTGCGCTGCGCTGTCGTTGCGGCTGGACGGTGAGCGCATCGCCGCTGTGCGCCTGGCCTGGGGCGGCCTGGCCGGCACCGTCAAACGTGCCGCACAAACCGAAGCGGCGCTGCTGGGTCAGCCCTGGACCGAAACCACCCTGCAAGCCGCACAGGCGGCGCTGGCCCTGGACTTCAAGCCACTGAGCGACATGCGCGCCAGCGCCAGCTACCGCCTGCAGGTGGCGCAGAACCTGCTGCGCCGCTTCTGGCTGGAAACACGGCCCGACGCGCCTTTGGCCGAAGCCCAGGTCAGCGTCTGGGCACGCCCAGAGGCGGTGGCATGAACAAGCCCAGCGATCTGCCCGGTGGTCTAACGATAGAAATGTGCGTACCCGCCTTCCAGCAGGTGGGCACCAGCCGACCGCACGAAAGTGCGCACCTGCACGTGGCCGGCGCCGCGCCCTACACCGACGACCTGCCCGAACTGGCTGGCACCTTGCACGCGGCCCTGGGCCTGTCGCCGTTGGCGCACGGGGTCATCGAGACGCTCGACCTGGACCTCATCCGGCGCCAGCCCGGCGTGGTGGACGTGTTTTCGGCACGTGACATTCCCGGCGCCAACGACTGCGGCGCGCTGGTGCACGACGACCCCATCCTGGCCGGCGAAGTGGGCGATACGCTGCGCTACGTGGGCCAGCCGGTGTTTGCCGTCATCGCCACCACACGCGAAGCCGCACGCCGCGCAGCCGCGATGGCCAAACAGGCCGTGCGCGCCCGTGCGCTGCCGCCCATCCTGACGCCGCAGGCAGCGCACGAAGCGCAGCAGTACGTGCTGCCACCCATGCACCTGAGCCGCGGTGATGCGCGCGCGGCCATCGACGCGGCGCCGCACCGCATCCAGACCACCTTCGACGTTGGCGGCCAGGAACAGTTTTACCTGGAAGGTCAGATCAGCGTCGCCGTGCCCACCGAAGACCAGGGCATGAAGGTCTTGTGCAGCACGCAGCACCCCAGCGAGATGCAGCACCTGGTGGCGCAAGCGCTGCAGCGCCCGGCGCACGCGGTGCATGTGGAGTGCAGGCGGATGGGCGGTGGCTTCGGCGGCAAGGAATCACAGAGTGCGCTGTTCGCCTGCGTGGCCGCCATCGGCGCGGTGCGCATGCGTGCGCCGGTGAAGCTGCGTGTGGACCGCGACGACGACTTCATGATCACCGGTCGCCGCCACTGCTTTCACTACGAGGTGGAAGCCGGCTACGACGAGCAGGGTCGTATCCTGGGCGCCGAGGTGGCGATGGTCTCGCGCGCCGGCCACTCGGCCGATCTGTCCGGCCCGGTGATGACGCGTGCGCTGTGCCACTTCGACAACGCCTACTGGCTGCCGCACGTGGCCGTGCACGGCTTCAGTGGCAAGACCAACACCCAGTCGAACACCGCCTTCCGCGGCTTTGGCGGACCGCAGGGCGCGATTGCCATCGAGTACCTGCTGGACAGCGTGGCGCGCCGCCTTGGGCAAGACCCGCTGGCCGTGCGCCGAGCCAACTTCTATGGTGTGTCGTCAAGCAATGTGACGCCGGGCCTGGCCAACGGCGTGGTCACGCCTTATGGCCAGACGGTGGACGACAACATCATCCACGAGTTGGTGGCGCAGATCGAAGCCGACAGCGCCTACGCACAGCGCCGCAGCGACATCGCCCGGTTCAATGCGGGCAGCGAGGTGCTCAAGAAGGGCATCGCGCTGACGCCGGTGAAGTTCGGCATCAGCTTCAACGTCACCCACCTCAACCAGGCCGGTGCGCTGGTGCATGTGTACACCGACGGCAGCGTGCTCGTGAACCATGGTGGCACCGAGATGGGCCAGGGCCTGAACACCAAGGTGGCGCAGGTGGTGGCGCATGAACTGGGCATCGACCTGTCGCGTGTGCGCTGCACCGCCACCGACACGCAGAAGATCGCCAACACCTCGGCCACTGCAGCCAGCACCGGCAGCGACCTCAACGGCAAGGCCGCCCAGGACGCGGCGCGCCAGGTGCGCGAACGTCTGGCCGGCTTCGCAGCGCAGCAGTGGGGCGGCACTGTGGCCGACGTGCTGTTTGCCCATGGCCAGGTGCGGGTCAACGGCCTCCACCTGCCCTTCGAAGAAGTGGTCAACGCCGCCTACTTCGCGCGCGTGCAGCTGTGGAGCGACGGTTTCTACGCCACGCCCGGTCTCAGCTGGGACCGCGCCACCATGCAGGGCCGGCCCTTCCAGTACTTTGCCTACGGCGCGGCGGTCAGCGAGGTCATCGTGGACACGCTCACCGGCGAATGGAAGCTGCTGCGTGCCGATATCCTGCACGACGCCGGCCGTTCGCTGAACCCGGCCATCGACATCGGCCAGATCGAAGGGGCTTTCATCCAGGGCATGGGCTGGCTGACGATGGAAGAGTTGGTCTGGCACCCCGCTGACGGGTCGCCCAAGGCCGGCCTGTTGACCACCCACGCGCCCAGCACCTACAAGATCCCCACCGCCAACGACTGCCCGGCCGACCTGCGCACGCGGCTGTTCGAGCGCGACAACGTGCACGACACCATCCACCGCAGCAAGGCCGTGGGCGAGCCGCCGCTGCTGCTGCCCTTCAGCGTGTTCTTTGCCATTCGCGATGCGATCTCGGCGGTGGGGGGCCATCGTGTGGACCCGCCGCTGCAGGCGCCAGCCACGAGTGAAGCGATCCTGCGTGCCGTGACGGCCGTGATGGCCGTGGACGCTGTCTGATGCTGGACTTGACTGCAGCCGCGCAGCGCTGGCTGGCCACGGGCCGGCCCGCGGTGGTGGTGGAAGTGGCCAGTGCTCGCGGCTCGGTGCCACGCGAAGCCGGCACTCGCATGCTGGTGGCGGCCGACGACGTGCTGGGCACCATCGGCGGTGGCCACCTGGAGCTGAAAGCCATCGTTGACGCGCGGGCCTTGCTGAAAAGCGGCGGCAGTGCCACCGAACAGCGCATCGCGCTCGGCCCCACGCTGGGCCAGTGCTGCGGTGGCGCGCTGACCCTGGCTTTCACGCCTTTGGCTCAGGCGGCACCCGAACGATGGGCTTCAGCCGCACCGCGCTTCACGCTTCAGCTGTATGGCGCCGGCCACGTCGGCCGTGCCATCGTGCATTTGCTCGCGGGAATTCACTGCCGCGTGCAGTGGATCGATGAACGCGAAAGCGAGTTCCCTGCCGGCCCACTGCCGCCGCACATCGAACGGGTGTGTGTCGAACCCGTGCACGCCGAAGTGGCGGCCGCGCCGCCGGGCGCTTTCTACCTGGTGCTGACGCACAGCCACGACCTGGACCTGGCCATCACGCAGGCCATCCTGCAGCGCGGCGACTTTGCCTACTTCGGCCTCATCGGCAGCCAGACCAAGCGGGCGCGCTTCGAACATCGGTTGCAGCAACGTGGCGTGGAACCCTCGATGATCGAGCGAATCGTCTGCCCCATTGGCGTATCCGGCATCAGTGGCAAAGAACCCGAAGTCATTGCCGTGGCCGTGGTGGCGCAGCTGCTGCAAGGTGCTTGACGCTCTTGGCGGCCTGGGCGCACAGTCGCCACTCATGATTGGGTCAACAATGACCACTTGCGTGCGAGCAGGGCCGTCAGCCTGATGCCAGCCACGGCGCGCCCACTGCGTACCTCAACCCATCCACAGACCCACAGATCCACAGGAGACCCCACCATGAACAAGCGCGACGTCGTCGTCCTTTCCGCAGTCCGTTCGGCCATCGGCACCTTCAATGGCAGCCTGGCCGACATCGAGCCGGCCGAGCTGGCCGGCACGGTCATGAAAGAAGCGGTGCATCGCTCGGGGGTCGACCCCAAGGCCATCAACTACGTCACGGTGGGCAACACCATCCCCACCGACAGCCGCTTTGCCTATGTGGCACGTGTGGCTGCCATACAAGCCGGTTTGCCCATGGACAGCGTGGCCATGTCCGTCAACCGGCTGTGCAGCAGCGGGCTGCAGGGCATCGTGACGACGGCGCAGAACATCCTGCTGGGTGACTGCGACTATGGCGTGGGTGGCGGCGTGGAAGTGATGTCACGCGGCGGCTACCTGAGCACGGCCATGCGCAACGGCGCACGCATGGGCGACACCAAGCTCATCGACACCATGGTGGCCACGCTGACCGACCCCTTTGGCGTGGGCCACATGGGCATCACGGCCGAGAACCTGGTCACCAAATGGGGCATCACGCGTGAAGAGCAGGACGCGCTGGCCGTGGATTCACACCGCAAGGCCGCTGCGGCCATCGCCGAAGGCCGCTTCCAGAGCCAGATCGTGGCCATCGTGAAGAAGACGCGCAAAGGCGAGGTCACCTTCGACACCGACGAACACGTGAAGGCCGATACCACGATGGAAAGCCTGGCCAAGCTCAAGCCGGCGTTCAAGAAAGAAGGCGGCTCGGTCACGGCGGGCAATGCCAGCGGCATCAACGACGGTGCGGCCTTCTTTGTGCTGGCGGATGCCGCCATGGCTGCCTCGCACGGCCACAAGCCCATGGCGCGCCTGGTGTCCTATGCCGTGGCTGGCGTGCCCAACGAGATCATGGGTGAGGGCCCGATTCCGGCGACGAAGCTGGCGCTGAAGAAGGCGGGCCTGACGTTGGACCAGATCGACGTCATCGAGAGCAACGAGGCTTTCGCGGCGCAAGCCATTGCCGTGGCGCGTGGGCTTGAGTTCGACATGAAAAAGGTCAACCCGAACGGCGGCGCCATCGCCCTGGGTCACCCCATCGGCTGCAGCGGTGCCTTCCTGGCCACCAAGGCGGTGTACGAACTGCACCGCACGGGCGGCCGTTACGCGCTGGTGACCATGTGCATCGGCGGCGGTCAGGGCATCGCCACGGTGTTCGAGCGCTTGTGATCGGTGCCCCGTCGGCCGCGTGCTGACGGGGCTTCAGGCGGGGCTTCAGGGCGGTTGATTCAAAGCGTTGCCAGCGGCGTGTTGGCGGCCCTTTCGTCGGCACCCAGGCTGTGGATCAGTCGCGCCAGGTCGGTTTCCAGCCGCTTCAGGGTCGCGGAATCCAGGTCGGCAAGGGCCTCGGGCAGTACACCGGCCAGCGGGCCGGGGGCACGCCGCAGCAGCTTGCGGCCTTCGGGCAGCACGTGCAATTGCACGGCACGTTTGTCGGCACCTTCGCGCCTGACCTCCACCAAGCCTTGGTCCGACAGGCTGCGCACCAGGTTGCTGGCGGTGGGCTGGCGCACGCTCATGGCAGCGGCCAGGCGGTTGACGCCCATGCCGGGATGGTCGCGGATGATGGACAGCGCCCACACCTGCGCGCCGCCGATGCCGGCCTTGCGTTCAACCTGTTGAAAGTGTGTCTTCACGGCGTTGAAGACGATGCGGAACTGCCGCAGCACCCGGGTTGGCGGGTCCAGGGCCGGCGGGGGGGCTTCAGCTTCGGCGTTGGGCAGTGTTTCTTTGCGGCTGGCCTCGGCGGTGGATTTGGCAACCGACTTGATAACGAGGTTCGATGCGGGTGGCTTGGGAGATTTCATTGGCATTCAGTGTAAGAGCGCGGGCGGCTGGAGCGCGGGGTGAGCGCGGGGTGAGCGCGGGCTCAGCGCGGGCGGCCGCCTCTGGGACTTGCGGTGCATCACCCGGCCGCTGCGCGTGGCGTTGAGCTGGCATCGCGGCACACCAGCACGGGCACCGAGGCCGCGGTCACCAGGCCGGGCACGACACTGCCGGTGATCATGCGCATGAAAGCGTTGTGGCCCTCGTGCGCCACCACGATCAGGTCGCAGGACTGGTGCTGGGCCGACGCCGCCAGGGCGTGGCCGGAGGTGCCGTCAGCCAGGCGCAGCGCCTGCGCCTTGACGCCTTGCGCCGCTGCCGCAGCCAGTGCCAGGGTCAACACCCGTTCGGCTTGCGCGTGCAGCGCCTGAAGCCAGGCGTCGCCCGACACGGCGGCGACGGCAGAACCGTCCACCACGGGTGCCATGTCGCGTGGGGTGGGGTGCACGAACAGCACCTCGGCACCATGCCAGCGCGCCAGCGCCAACCCTTCGTGCACCGCCGAACGGGCGGCCTCGCGGTCTTCGACCACCACCAGAATTCGCCGCAGTGGCGGCGGGAAACTGTCACCGGCTGGGGGCTCTGGCGCCCGGGGACCGGCGTCGATGATCAGCAGCGGCAAGGGTGACCGGGTGATGAGCCCCGGGATCAGGCTGCCGGTGATCAGGCGCATGACCGCATTGCGACCGTCGGCTGCTGCCACGATCAGGTCGCAGTGGCGTTTCTGCGCCGCTTCTAGGATGCAATCGGTGTCGTCTTCGCCAGCGCCGATGGCCGCGCGCGACATCACGCCTTGAGCCTCGGCTTCGCGCACCGCTGCGTCCAGCATCTTCACGGCCGCCTGCCGCGCCTGCTGATCAAATTCGTTATTGGACATGGGCGTGATCAGCGGCGCATCGGCCACCGGCACCGGGTAGCGGGGCATGAGGCTGAAAAACACCAGTTCGCCTTCGTGCTGACGGGCCAGGGCCAGGGCGCCAGTGCGGGCGGCTGCGCTGCCGTCGGCTTCCACAATGACCAGGATGCGCTTGAACATGCAGATCTCCTTGCGCGCGGTGTCGCCGCAGCCCCCGCCGGGCAGATGCCCTGAGGGGTGGCCAATCATATAGAAGGCTATTCAAGTCTCGGCAATCGCAGGGGGGGTGGCACCCGCAGAGTCGATCAGGGAAGCAAAAAAAAGCGGGGCCCATCGGGCCCCGCAAAGAACAAGTCGCTCCTGACGCACCCTGCACAAAAACTGACGTTCTGGCGCAGAGCACGAGGTCAGTATATCGTCACAAATATACTTGGCAAGCGCTGGAATTCGCACTGGAACTCGCCCCACTGACAGCACGGGTGGCGCCCCGCGGGCTCCAGGCCGGCTTCAGGGCAACAGGTCGGCGACCTGGTCCCACACGTCAGCGGGCACACGGCCTTCGTGCCGCGCCGCGAGCCTGCCCTGGCGGTCAAAGACCAGGGTCACCGGCAGGCGGCGGCTGCCGCGCCAGTCCGCAGGCATTTGTACCTGGCCGTGCCAGAAGCTCCACATCGGCATTGCCTGCGGGCTGATCTGGCGCCGGGTGCGGTCGTAGCTTTCGGTGTCGGCGCTGCTGGCGTCCAGGCTCACCGTCAACAGGTCGAAGGGTTTGTCCTTCCAGCCCACGGCATTGGCGCGCAGCTCTGGCATCTTGCTCAGGCACACTGCGCAGTCCGTACGCCACAACACCACCATCTGCACACGACCCGGGCGGTTGGCGCTGGTGTAACTGCGGCCGTCCAGGGTGGTTCCCGAGAAGGCGGCGGTCGAGACGCTGGCGGCCGTTGCGCTGGCGCACAGGCTGGCCAATGCCACGGTCAGCGTGCAGATCAGGGTCGCCGTTTTCCAATCGGGGCGCCGAGAGGTGCGCCAAGAGGTGCGCCAAGAGGTGCGCCAAGAGGTGCGCCAGCAGGTGTCCATGCCCAGCAGTCGGCCGGCGTACGGTTCTCTTACAGATACAGATGCGGGCCGTGACCGCACGGGTCCCTGCCCCGAGGCTTGGCTTCGTGCAGCGCTTCAGTGGCCGCTGAAGCGTGCCGGCCGTCGCTGCTCAAACGCAGCCAGGCCTTCTTTCAGGTCGGCACTCTGTGCACACAAAGACTCGCGCTCGCGCAAGGTGTGGGCTTCGGCGTCGCCACGCGCCAAGTCGTTGAGCGACTGCTTCATGCCCCGCAGGGCCAGCGGTGCCCCGTCCAGCAGCGGCTGAGCCCAGGCTTGCACGGTGGTGTCCAGCTCATCGGCACCAGCCAAAGCATCCAGGTAGCCGATGCGCAGCAGCTCTTGGTCAGGCACCGTCTGCGCCAGCAGAAACAGGCGTTTGGCCGTGGCCAGGCCCAGGCGGGTGACGAAGCGCTGCAGGCCGCTGGGGTAGTAGTGCAGGCCCAGCCGCGCGGCCGGCATGCGCAGTTCCATGCCCACCACGCCGATGCGAAAGTCGCAGGCCAATGCCAAGTCGGTGGCGCCGCCGAAGACACCACCGTTGAGGCGCGCAATCGTGGGCACAGGCAGCGCTTCCAGTGCATCCACGGTGCGCTCAAAGAGTTTCGCGTCGCTGCCGGTGGCGTCGGCCTGCCCCAATTCCTGCAGGTTGAAGCCGGCGCAGAAAGCCCGGCCCCGGCCGGTGAGCACCACCACACGCAGCGAGGTGTCGGTCGCCAACTGCGCCATGTGGGCGTGCAGCACGAGCAGGTCTTCGCGGTGCAGGCGGTTCAGGTGGCGCGGGCGGTTCAGTGTGATGGTGGCCCGGCCGGGCGCGTCCAGCGTCAGCAGCGGCGGGCCTTCTGCACTGTGTTCAAGGCCGTTCAAGCCGTGCTCACTTCACATCGGGCAGGTATCGCACAGCCAGCACGCCGTGGATGGCGGACAGCGCCTGCAAGACGGTGTCGCTGACGGCCGTTTCCACGTCCACCAGCGTGTAGGCCATCTCGCCCCGGCTCTTGTTGACCATGTTGTGGATGTTCAAGCCGGCATGCGCCATGGTGGTGGATATCTGCCCCAGCATATTGGGCACATTGGCATTGGCAATGGCGATGCGGAAGGCACTTTCGCGTGCCATGTGCACAGCCGGAAAGTTCACGGCATGGGCGATCTGCCCGTGCTCCAGGTAGTCGCGCAGCTGGTCCACCACCATCACGGCGCAGTTCTCTTCGGCTTCGCGGGTGCTGGCGCCCAGGTGCGGCAAGGCCACCACCTGCGGGTGGCCTTGCAGGTCGGCGCTGGGAAAGTCGCAGACATAGGCCGACAGGCGCGCAGCGGTCAGCGCCTCGACCACCGCCGTGTTGTCCACCACACCTTCGCGGCTGAAGTTGATCAGCGCCGCACCCGGCCGCATGAGGCCGATGTTGGCGCTGTTGACCAGGCCGCGTGTGGCGTCCACCAGCGGCACGTGAAGCGTCACGAGCTGCGCCTGCTTCAGCACGTCGTTGACACTGGCGGCACGCCGCACCTGCGAGGGCAGGCTCCAAGCCGCGTCCACCGTGATCTCGGGGTCGTAGCCCAGCACCTGCATGCCCAGCTTGATGGCTGCATCGGCGACCAGGCAGCCAATTTTTCCCAGCCCGACGATGCCCAGCGTCTGGCCCTGCAGTTCGTAGCCCGCGAAGGCCTTCTTGCCGTCTTCGACGGCCTGGTCCAGGTTGGCGCTGTTCACGTCCAGCGCAGCCACGAAGCGCAGCGCCGGCGCGATCTGTCGCGCCGCGATGAACATGCCGGCCAGCACCAGTTCTTTCACCGCGTTGGCGTTGGCGCCGGGGGCGTTGAAGACGGGCACGCCGCGGGCACTCATGGCCTGCACGGGAATGTTGTTGGTGCCGGCACCCGCTCGTCCGATGGCCCGCACGCTGCTGGCGATGGGCGTGCTGTGCAGGTCGGCGCTGCGCAGCAGCATCGCGTCTGGCGAGGCCAGGTCCCTGCCCACGCGGTAGCGCTCGGCCGGCAGGCGCGACAGGCCACCCGCCGAGATGGCGTTCAGCACCAGGATGTTGAATCGCTCAGCCATGTTGCCTTTCAAATTCCTGCATATAGGCCACCAGCGCCTGCACACCTTCAAGCGGCATGGCGTTGTAGATGGAAGCGCGCATGCCGCCCACCGCGCGGTGGCCCTTGAGCTGCACCATGCCGCGTGCTTCGGCGCCCTTCAAAAAGGTGGCGTCCAGGCTGTCGTCCTTCAGCTTGAAGGGCACGTTCATGAGGCTGCGGCAATCCTTGGCCACCGGCGCGCTGTAGAAGCCCGTGGTGTCGAGAAAGTCGTACAGCAACGCGGCCTTCTTGCGGTTATGGGCCTCGATGGCCGGCAGCCCGCCCTGTGCCTTGAGCCACTTGAACACCAGCCCGGCGATGTAGATGGCATAGGTGGGAGGCGTGTTGTACATGCTGTCGTTGTCGGCCACCACCTGGTAGTCAAAGGCCGTGGGCGTGGCGGGCAGCGCGCCACCCAGCAGGTCTTCGCGCACGATGACCAGCGTCAGGCCGGCGGGGCCGATGTTCTTCTGCGCGCCACCATAGATCAGGCCGTACTTCGACACGTCCACCGGGCGCGACAGGATGCTGCTGCTCATGTCGGCCACCAGTGGCACGCTGCCAACTTCGGGTGCGGTGGGGTATTCGACGCCGCCGATGGTTTCATTGCTGCAGATGTGCACGTAGGCCGCGTTCGGGTCCAGTTGCCAGGTGCTGCGCGCGGGGATGGTGGTGTAGCCGCTGTCAACGGAGCTGGCCGCCACGTTGACGGCGCAGTACTTCTTCGCTTCCTTGATCGACTTCTTGCTCCACTCGCCGGTGTCGATGTAGTCGGCGCTGGTTTTGCCGCGCAGCATGTTCATCGGCACGATGGCGTTTTCCGCGATCGCGCCGCCCTGCATGAACAGCACCTTGTAGCCGGACGGCACGGCCAGCAGCTCGCGCAGCAGCGTTTCGGCCTCGTTGGCGATGCTGATGAATTCCTTGCCACGGTGGCTCATCTCCATCACGCCCATGCCGCTGCCGTGCCAGTCCAGCATTTCGTCGGCTGCCTGCTGCAGCACGGTGGGGGGTAGGGCGGCAGGACCTCAAGAGCATAACGAAAGCCCCTGCCTGGTTGCCTGCTGTGCGGGTGGCTCGGGCCACACAGGTTGACCCGGGCGGCGGCTATGCTGCTGTCCCGCAGTCGAAAGAGCCAGCGGTCCGACTGCCGCCAGAGCGGCGCACAGGAGACGACGATTACCGCCTCATTTCAAGACCCGGCCCTGCACCAGGCCGACAGCCGCTACGCCACTTTGCGTTTGTGCGTGACGCTGGCGCTGATGACCGTGGGCAGCGCCGGCATGTACGTGGTGGCGGTGATGCTGCCGGCAGTGCAGGCCGAATTTGGCGTGGCCCGCGCCGATGCGTCGCTGCCTTACACCGCGCTGATGATCGGTTTTGGCATCGGCGGCATCCTGATGGGGCGTCTGGCAGACCGTTACGGCGTGATGGTGCCGCTGCTCATCGGCGCGGCCAGCCTGTGCACCGGCTTTGTCGCCAGCGGTTTTGCCACCGGCATCGGCAGCTTTGCGCTGGCGCAGGGCCTGTTCGTCGGCCTCTTGGGCAGCAGCGCCAGCTTTGCGCCGCTGGTGGCCGACACGTCCTTGTGGTTCGTCAAGCGGCGTGGCATTGCGGTGGCGGTGTGTGCCAGCGGCAACTACGTGGCCGGTGCCATCTGGCCGCCGGTGGTGCAGCACTTCGTGGCCGCCTACGGCTGGCGGCCCACGTACATCGGCTTGGGCCTGTTCAGCGGCGTGGTGATGGCCGGGCTGGCGCTGCTGATGCGGCCGCGGCCGCCGGCTGCGGTGGCCGCGCCGCCCAAACAGGGCCAGAAACGCGCCGCCGTCCAGCCGTCCAGCCGCCCCTTCGGACTGAGCCTGGCGCAGGCGCAAGGTGCGCTGTGCGTGGCCGCTGTGGCCTGCTGCGTGGCCATGGCCATGCCGCAGGTGCACATCGTGGCCTACTGCGGCGACCTGGGTTACGGCGTAGCGCGTGGTGCCGAGATGCTGAGTCTGATGCTGGCCTGCGGCATCGTCAGCCGGCTGGTCAGCGGCGCCATCTGCGACCGCATCGGCGGCATCCGCACGCTGCTGCTGGGCAGCGTGTTGCAGGGCACGGCGCTGTTGCTGTTTTTGCCCTTCGACGGGCTGGTGTCGCTTTATCTGATCTCGGCGCTGTTCGGCCTGTTCCAGGGTGGCATCGTGCCCAGCTACGCCATCATCGTGCGCGAACACTTTCCGCCCAAGGAGGCCGGCGCGCGCGTGGGCACGGTGCTGATGTGCACGCTGCTGGGCATGGCGCTGGGTGGCTGGATGTCGGGCAAGGTCTTCGACCTGACCGGCAGCTACCAGGCGGCCTTTGTCAACGGCATTGCCTGGAACCTGCTGAATGGCGCGATTGCCGGCTGGCTGCTGTGGCGCAGCACGCGCCCGCCATCTTCGTTGCCTCCAGCTGAAGTTGCGCCATCGGCATCTTGGGCTCGACCGACCTGAGAGCCCTCGATTCCCGAGAAGGCGCCACAGGCCTTGCCGCCGCCGCTGCGCAGTGAGAGCATGCGCCCTCCATTTCAAAGAGGAGCCGCCATGGCCAAGCCGATGTTCGACGCCGATGCCCTGATCTCGATGTTCGAGGGCGCTTCTGCCCGTCAGGGTGCACAACTCAAGAAAGCCGCCAGCGACGCCACCCTGGCCGCCATGCAGGGACGTGAGCTGACGCTCAAGAACATTCGCGGCGCGCTCAAGCAGGTGGCCGACGCGGCCAGCACCGGCGTGGCCAAGAACATCACCGCCGGTGTCGACCCCGAGGCGCTGCTGGACAAGGCCGTGGCCGGCATGGACGAGGCCATGCTCAAGGCCGTTGAAGCCAACCGCACGGCGCTGAGCACGCTGATGGCTCAAGGTGCGGACATGCGCGACAAACACCTGGTGAAAGCGCTGGACGACCTGGAGAAGATGGAAGACAGCCTTTTCGGTGCCGTCAAGAAGGCGGCCGATGGCGCTGGCGCGCCGATGGCTGCGGCCTGGGCCCCCATCTTGGAAAAGATGCAGGCCGGCGGCACCTTGTCAGGCGCGCAGGCCGCCGTCACTGCCGAGCAGATGGCCGCGCAGATGCAGACCGCCATGCGCAGCACCCGTGCCGCGTCGATGAAAGCCGCGCAGGCACTGGCTGAAAGCTACACGGCGATGGTCAGTGGCGTGCTCATCGGCATGAGCGAAGCGCTGCAGTCGGGTGGCCAGGGCAAGAAGCCGGGCAAGAAATAGAGCGCCCTGCGGTCGGTCCCTGCAGGGGCGGGCCGCCCGACAAAACAACCTTTCTGTTGGCCCATGAAAAACGTCGTCATCTCCGGCACCGGCCTGTACCGGCCGCCGCACATCATCACCAACGCCGAACTGGTGCAGGCCTTCAACGCCTACGCCGACTTGCAGAACACGCAGCGCGCAGCGCGCATCGCTGCGGGTGAGCTGCCCGCCATGGTGCATTCCAGCGTCGAGTTCATCGAAAAGGCCAGCGGCATCCAGCAGCGATACGTCATCGACAAGACGGGGGTGCTGGACCCCACGCGCATGAAACCGCACTTCGCGCCCCGGCCGGACGACCAGATCAGTCTGATGGCCGAGATCGCGGTGGACGCGGCCCGCAAGGCCATGGCCGCCGCCGGCAAACAAGGCAGCGACATCGACAGCGTGCTGTGCGCCGCGGCCAACATGCAACGAGCCTACCCGGCCATGGCCTGCGAGATCCAGCAGGCCATTGGTGCCGGCGGTTACGGCTTCGACATGAACGTGGCCTGTTCTTCAGCCACTTTTGCCATCGAACAGGCAGTCAACGCCGTCAAGTGCGGCAGCGCGAACTGCGTGCTGGTGGTCAATCCCGAAATCACCTCGGCACACCTGGAATGGCGCGACCGCGACTGCCATTTCATCTTCGGCGACGTCTGCACGGCAATCATCGTCGAGGCCGAAGACACCGCCACGTCGGCGGACTGCTGGCAGGTGCTGGGCACCAAGCTCGTCACCCAGTTCAGCAACAACATCCGCAACAACGCCGGCTTCCTGAACCGCTGCGAAGACACCGACCCCGACGCGCGCGACAAGACCTTCATGCAAGAGGGCCGCAAGGTGTTCAAGGAAGTGGTGCCCATGGCCGCCGCGCACATCGAAGGCCACCTGCACACGCTGGGCTTGGAGCCCACGCATGTGCGGCGCTACTGGCTGCACCAGGCCAACCTGGGCATGAACCAGCTCATCCTGCGCAAGCTGGTGGGGCAGGAGGTGGGTGACGACCTGGCGCCCATCATCCTGAGCGAATACGCCAACACCGCCAGCGCGGGCAGCATCATCGCCTTCCACGAGCACCACGCCGACCTGGTGGCCGGCGACCTGGGGGTCATCTGCTCGTTCGGGGCGGGGTATTCGGTGGGCAGCGTGGTGGTGCGGCGGCTGTAGAGATGGCCGCCAGCGACGACGGACCGACACGACGTTTCCCCACCCGTCTGTCGGCATTGCCGCCGTCACCGTGCTGGCCACTTTCCTGCTGATGCCGCCGCAAGCCAAACGCCGCCAGATCTGGCGCTACACCAGCGGTGGCTTGCGCAAACCGGTGCCCTGGACCGACCTGCGCAGCGTGCGCATGGCACGTGGGTACATGACCCCCGCACTGCGCGTCGAGACCGCTGGCGGCGCCGCGCTGTGGCTGCCACGTGACACGCTGCGGCTGCCCCAACTGCATGCCCTGGCGGTGCAGCGGCTGGGGCCGCAGCATCCGCTGGTGCAGGCGCTGGAAACGCCGCTCTATCGCCTCTAGCGCCTCTAGCGCCTCTAGCGCTTCTATCACCTCTATCGCCTCTATCGCCAGGCGGCGCAAAAGGCCAGCGCTGCGCTATCGTCGCCGGCATGGCGGAAACGACCTTCTTCTGGCACGACTACGAAACCTTCGGCCGTGTGCCGCGGCGCGACCGGCCGGCGCAGTTTGCGGGGCTGCGCACTGACGCCGACCTGAACGAAATCGACACGCCGGTGATGTGGCACTGCCAGCCCGCACCCGACACGCTGCCCGACCCCGAAGCCGTGCTGCTGACCGGCATCCTGCCGCAGCAGGCGCTGGCGCAAGGCCTGCCCGAAAACCAGTTTGCGGCCCGCATCGAGGCCGAGTTGGCACGCGACGGCACCGTGGGCGTGGGCTACAACAGCATCCGCTTCGACGACGAGGTGACGCGGCACCTCTTCTGGCGTTGCCTGATCGACCCCTACGCCCGCGAATGGCAAAACGGCTGCGGCCGCTGGGACTTGCTGGATGCCGTTCGCTGCACCTGGTCGTTGCGGCCCGACGGCATCACCTGGCCCAAGCACGCGGCGGGTGACATGGCCGGCCGGCCTTCCTTCAAGCTCGAACACCTGACTGCAGCCAACGGCATCGGCCACGAAGCCGCACACGATGCGCTGAGCGACGTGCGCGCCACGGTGGCGCTGGCGCGGTTGATCAAGCAGCGGCAGCCGCGCCTGTGGGACTTCTGCCTGCGCCTGCGCAAAAAAGATGCGGTGCTGGCCGAGATCGGCCACGGCAAACCCTTTGTGCACCTGAGCGGCATGTACCCGGTGGAGCGCGGCTGTCTGGCCGTGGTGTGGCCGCTGGCGCAGCACCCCACCAACAAAAACGAACTCATCGTGTGGGACCTGGCGCACGACCCGCTCGAACTGGCGGGTCTGGACGCCGATACCGTGCGCCGGCGCCTCTACACCCGGCAGGCCGACTTGCCCGAAGGCGAACAGCGCCTGCCCATCAAGACCATCCACATCAACAAATCGCCGGTGGTCATCGGCAACTTGCGCACGCTGGGCGGTGCGGCCGAACGCTGGTCATTGGATGTCGACGCCGCGCTGCGCCATGCCGAACTCGCCGCCACACTGGGCCGTCAGCTGGACCCGCTGTGGCCGCAGGTCTTCACGCGGCCCGAACCCGCACGCCCGCCCGACGTGGACGAAGACCTGTACGGCGGATTCATCGGCAACGAAGACCGGCGCACGCTGCAGCGCCTGCGCGAGCTGAACCCCGAACAGCTGGCGACGCGGCGGGTGGCCTTCCAGGACGCACGGCTGGACGAACTGCTGTTCCGCTACCGCGCGCGCAACTTTCCCGACACGCTGGACGAAGCAGCGCAAGAGCGCTGGCAGCAGCACCGCGTCGCGCGCCTGCATGGGGGTGAAGGCGGCGGCCTGACGCTGGCGGCCTTCTTCGAGCAGGTGGACACGCTGGCCGACTCCGCCATGGCCGCAGGCGACGAACGCGGCCAGGCCATCCTGGAACAGCTGGTGGACTACGCCCAGAGCATCGCGCCCGAAGCGCCTTGATGCGCGCTGAGGCGCACTGAGGCGCGCTGAGGCGTTCTGAGGCGCTCTGAGGCGCCCTGAGGCGCGCTCACCCGAAGCGCCGTCAAGCCGCGCCCAGCACCAACACCGCGTTGGTGCCGCCAAAGGCAAAGGAGTTGGACATCACCGTGCGCGCGGCCACGCCTTCGCGGGCCTGGTTGGGCACATAGTCCAGGTCGCACTCGGCGTCGCTGTGCTGCAGGTGCATCGTGGGCAGCGCCACCTGGTACTGCAGGGCCAGCAGCGCCAGCACGGCTTCCAAGGCGCCTGCGGCACCCAGCAGGTGGCCGTGAATGGCCTTGGTGGCGCTGATCGGCAGCCGAGCCGCGTGTGCACCGAACAGCGCCTTGATGGCGCGCGTCTCGGTGACGTCGTTGACCTGCGTGCCGGTGCCGTGGGCGTTGATCGCGTCCACTTGCTGGGGCTGCAGGCCGGCCGAGGCCAGTGCCGCCTGCATGGCGGCCACCTGGCCCTGCACGCTGGGCCGGGTGATGTGGCTGGCGTCGTTGGACTGGCCGTAGCCCAGCACTTCGCCGTGGATGTGCGCGCCGCGGGCCACGGCGCGGTCCCAGGGTTCCATCAGCAGCATCGCGGCGCCTTCGCCCAGCACCATGCCACTGCGGTTCTTCGAAAACGGCCGGCACGAGGCCTGCGGCGCCTCGGGGTCCACCGCCGCCACGGTGTGCAGTGAATCCCAGGCTTTCAGTGAACCGTTGGCCAGCGGCGCTTCTGCGCCGCCGGCCAACGCCACATCCAGCTGCCCTGTGGCCACCTTCAGCCAGGCTTCGCCAATCGCCACGGCCGCCGAAGAACAGGCGGTGGAGTAGGTCATGTTCGGGCCCTGCAGGTCGTGTTCGATGCCGATCCATGCAGCGGCCGCGTTGTGCATGCCCATCAGGATGGTGAAGGGCTTGATGCGGTCTGAACCTTCGCCGTAGAGTGTCTGGTAGCCGCTGTCCATGGTGGTCACGCCGCCCATGCCGGTGCCGACGAAAACACCGGCGCGGCTGCGTTCCAGGCCCTGCAGCGCCTGCTGCGCGTCGGCCACCGCCTGCTGGGCGGCGTACAGGGCAAAGAGGCTGAAGCGGTCGAGCAGGCGTGATTGCGTGGCGTCGAACTGCGCCGCCACGTCAAAGGGTGCGCTGGCCACCAGCGGCGAGTTCAGCCGCCGCGCAAAGGGGGTGTCCAGCAGGTGCACACCCGATTGCCCGGCGCGCGCTTGAGCAAACACCCCATCCAGCGTGTGACCCAGCGGCGACACCACGCCGATGCCGCTGATGGCGACCCTTCTCATGGCGGGCATGCTTGCGGTCTCTCAGGCTGCACGCCGCACGTCGGCGCCACCTTGCAGCGCCACCAGGCTGTCGACCCACTGCGTCACATCGGCCAGCGTCATCAGGGGCGGCGGCTGCATCGGCATCTTGATGGCAAATGCGGTCTCCACGTTCCACAACAACTCCACGGTGGCCAGCGAGTCGATGCCCAGGCTCTCCAGCGGCGCGTCAGGCTGCAGCCGATCGGCCGTCAGCCGGTGTTCGCTGATCAGGATCTGGCACAGGCGTTCGTAGGTGGTGGTGGACATGTCGGTCTCCAATGTCAAGGTTCTCAGGATGTCGGCCGCCCCAGCAGCGCCGCCGGGCGTGACTTGCCGCCCCAGCGTGCGCCGGTGGTCAGCAGGCCTGGCCAGCCCGTGGCCAGGCGCAGCAGCAGCGCGGCAGCTTGCGGACGCATGGCCGCGTGAGCCAGCACGGCGGCCAGGCGCAGGCGGGGCGTGAAACTGCGCCGCCAGTGGGCCGTGTACTGGCGCATGGCCGTGGCCTGCCAGGCCGCGTGGCCGAGGCTTGGATCTGCTTTTTTTGCTGCTGCATTTGCTGCATTTGCTGTATTTGCTGGATTTGCTATGTCCGCACCGTGGGCTGCGGCCTGCGCCGGCCGCAGCTGCAGCAGGCGCGTGCTCAGCATCGCTGCCGACTGCAAGGCCATGCTCAGGCCTTCGCCCAGGATCGGGTGGGCTTCACCGGCGGCATTGCCGATGCGGAAGATGCCGTCGTCGGCCTGCAGCCGCAGGCCGGGCTGGATGGGGCCGGCAGCCAGCCAGCTGCCGTCCCGCGTCGCGCCCTGCAGCGCGCGTTGCACGCCGCTGCAGGTGCGCAGCAGCCAGTCCTGCACCACCTGGCCGGCGGCGACCCCCGGCGCGGCGCTGCGCAACTGACTCAGCCGGTCGCGCCGCACACAGCAGGCCACCGTGGCGACACCACCACCGGCCTGCACCATGCCGCCGTAGCCACCGTCCAGCGCCAGCACGCTGATAGTGCCCGCGTCCAGCGTCGCGCCCACGAAGTTGGCCTTGAAGGCCAGCAGGTCGGATGCCTCGTGCACAGGCCGGGTCCTGGTCTGGGGTGAAGGCAGGTCTTCCCACGAACCGTGTGCGTCGATGAGCAAGGGCGCGCTCAAGTGCCGCACGATGCCGGTGGCCAGTTCACGGGCTTCACACTGCCAGGCGCCTGGCGCGCCGGTGATGGCCTGCAAGACAAAGGGCTGCAGCACGTCGGCGCCGGCAGCCAGGGCCGCTTCCAGCAGACAGTTGTCCAGCGTTTCGCGGCCCAGTGCGACGCCCCAGGGGTGGGGTGCCCGGTGGGCCGGCAGCTGGGCGGTGACCTGTTGTTGACCGTGAAGCAGCGTGACCCGGTGCAACTCGGCGCCGGCCATGGCCTGCAGCGTCGGGCCCAGGCCCAGGTCGTGCAACAGCGGCAGGTTGCCGGCGGCGATGCATTCACCGCACACCTTGCGGCGCGGGAAGGGCTGCTTTTCAACCACCACCACCGACCAGCCGCCCCGCGCCAGCCAGGTGGCCGCCGCTGCGCCCGCTGCGCCGGCGCCGACGATGATGGCGTCGTGTTGCATCTGCGGGGCCCCGTTCATCAGCCCACACCCGCGCGCAAGGCGCTGAAGCAGTGGCTGAAGAGTCCGGCAGCGCCTTCGTTCAGGCGCCACAGCGCTGCAGCGCCGGGCCACAGGTCGGTGAGTTCGCGTGACCTGAAACCGGCGCGCACGCTCAGCACCGCGTCGTGGCGGGTGACCGCATTGGCGCCCAGCACACGAACCAGGTGGCTGCCGGCCAGCGCGGGCCAGCCGCGGCGCGGTTCGCAGGCGAAGAAGCGGTCGCCTCGATCGGCCACGGCCTGCAACATCGTGGCCAGCGGCGCGCCTTCGAAGTGGTGCAGGAAGAGCGTGGTGCTGATCAGGTCCCAGCGCGGGCCGGCATCGGTGGCGGCCCAGTCCAGCACATCCAGCACTTGTTTGTCCACCGACCAGCCCATCCGGGCGTAGGCGGCCACGGTGGTGGGGTGCACCAGGTCCAGGCGGTCCAGCAGCGTCAGCTGCACGGGCGGCCAGTCCGGCGACAGGGCCTGGGCCACGGCCAGCAGCAAACGGCCGTCGCCGGCACCCAGTTCCAGGATACGCAGCGGCCTGTCTGACGGCGGGCGGGGCAACAGCTGACGCCAGCCGCCGGTGACGATGCCCCGTGTGTCCATCGCGTGGTGCACCCGCAGCAGATCCTGCCGCGACCCCTGCGCCGCGGGGTGGTTGGCGGGCAGGTGGTCCAGCGTCTCTGCATGCACGGTGCGCGGCATGACGCTCATCGGGGCACCCTTCGGCCTGCGGCCGGTCCCGCCAGGCGGGAGTGAGCCCTCGGGAGACCCTCGGCGCTCACGCAACCTCCAGCAAGGCGCCATGGCAGCTGAAGCCGGCGCCGAAGGACGACAGCCACCACCAGCCGGGGGCGGCGCCGCCTGGCCCGCTGTTGGCCAGTGCGGCCTGGAGCACGAAGTAGACAAAGGCGCTGGACAGGTTGCCGTAGCGGCGCAGCATGTCGGCGCTGTAGCGAAGGTCGGCGGGCTGCAAGGCCAGGCGCTGCTGCAGCGCCTGCAACACGTCGCGGCCGCCGGCATGCAGGATCCAGGCGTGCATGTCGCTGGGTTTCAGTCCATTGCGGGCCAGCACGGTGTCCAGCACCGCGCCGCCATGTTCTGCCGCCAGCGCGGGCACGCCGCGGGTCAGCACATTGCGCAGCAGGCCGCCGCGCGTTTCAAAGCGCAGCGCTTCGCGCTGGCTGGGGTCGGTGATCGATGCACTGTCGTGCCAGCGCACGCTTCGCACGCCGGCAGGCGGCTGCGCCGACAGAACTGCGGCGCCGGCACCGTCGCCAAACAGGCAGGCGCTGATCAGCACGCCGGGGTCGTTGTCCAGGTACATGGCGGCGCTGCTGATTTCCACGCACACCGACAGCACGTGCCGAGCCTGGCCGCTGGCCAGCAGTGCTTGGCCCATCTGCAGGTTGGGCACGGCGGCGCCGCAGCCCTGGCCAACGAGGTCGAAGGCCAGCACGTCGGGCGGCAGGGGCAGCCCTTCGATGACGTAGCCCGACAAGCCCGGGCACAGCGTGCCGGTGCAGGTGCTGACGATTACCGCACCGATGTCTGCAGGCGCCACACAGGCACGGTCCAGCGCCTGCCGCGCAGCCTGCACCGCCAGCAAGGGCGCGTGGCGTGCAAAACGGCGCGCCAGGGTGTCGGCGTCGATGGTGAAGACCTCGGCCAGCGTGTCCACCGCCAGGTGCCGCGTCTCGATGCCGTTGTCACGCTGCAGCACGCTGCGGGCAATCCAGTGGGCGCGCTCGTCCAGCCGGGCAAACCAGTCCGAGGCTTCAAATGCGGCCAGGCATTCGGCCTTGCTGTAGACGGTGCGCGGTGTGGCCGTGCCGATGCCGTGGAGGTGCATGGGTCAGGCCGCTGGCAAACGAAGGATGTTCAAGTGGAGGGTCTCGCTGTGCAGCCCTCGGCCGCGTCTGGAGTTGGTGTCTGGCCGGTAGTGTGCTTGCGGCTCGTTTTTTGATCGTCTTTGACTGGTTCGGGGCCCTGACAGGCAGCAGCAGTGCCCGAGTCCGAACCTTCAGCTTAAGCGTCGACCCGTCGCTGCGTCTGTACGGTGCCGCACCGACCGGGGGGCGCGGCGCAACTGCGGGTGTCGCCCGGATGTTGCACGAACGCAGGGCTCGCGCAGAATGGGGGTTCTGTGCTCCAGCGCACAGACCTCGCCGCTGCCGCAGGGGAAAACCCTGCCTGGGGCTCGACCAGCCCACCTTTCGAAACCACCCAGCTGCTGCGCAGCCTCAACGCGGGCGCCGTCCGGCGCACAGGAGTTCCCATGAGTTCCCTCAAAATGATCGGCATCGCCCTGCTGGTGGCTGGACTGTTGGGCCTGGCCTATGGCAGCTTCAGCTTCACCCGTGAGACCCACGAAGCCAAGATCGGCCCCTTGTCGCTGTCGGTGAAAGAGAAGGAGACCGTGAACATCCCGATCTGGGTCGGAGGCGTGGCCGTGGCAGCAGGGGTGCTGCTGCTGGTGGCGGGCGCCAAACGCTGACGCACCCGGTCTTTCACACGCCCGCCGACCCGCTGCCCCTTCACCCATCAAGAGCACCCCATGCAGATCCGCGTCGGCTTTGAAATGGAAATCCAGTGTCCCGGCCCCACGCCGATGATCCTGACTCTGAACGTCCACTACTCGCGCTCGTCGGACATGGTGCGGCCAGACAACCTGATGACCCAGCCTTCCGTGCCCACGAGTGCCTACCGCGACCTCTTCGGCAACTGGTGCACGCGCCTGGTGGCGCCGGCTGGCGGCATCGTGCTGAGCACCGACGCGCTGGTGCGCGACACCGGCCTTGCCGACGTGGTGGCGCCGCACGCGCAGCAGATGCCGGTGGAAATGCTGCCCGAAGAGACGTTGGTCTTTTTGCTGGGCAGCCGCTACTGCGAAACCGATCTGCTGTCCGACATCGCCTGGCAGCAGTTTGGCCCTGGGCCGACGGGCTGGGCGCGGGTGCAGGCCATCTGCGACTTCACGCACCGGCGCATCAAGTTCGACTACGCCCACGCGCGCCGCACGCGCACCGCCTTCGAGGCCTACAACGAAGGTCGCGGCGTCTGCCGCGACTATGCGCATCTGGCCATCACGCTGTGCCGCTGCATGAACATTCCCGCGCGCTATTGCACCGGCTACCTGGGGGACATGGGCACAGCGCCGCCGTATGGGCCGATGGACTTCGCGGCCTGGTTCGAAGTCTGGCTGGGTGACCGCTGGTACACCTTCGACGCGCGCAACAACACCCCGCGCATCGGCCGCGTGCTGATGGCGCGCGGCCGTGACGCCTGCGATGTGGCCCTGGCCAGCACCTTCGGCCCCAACACGCTGCAGCGCTTCAAGGTCTGGACCGACGAAGTTCGCGCTTGACCGGCCGGCTTGAACGCAACATGACCTACTGCGTCGGCGTCAAGCTGGAAGAAGGCCTCATCCTGGCCAGCGACTCGCGCACCCATGCCGGTGTCGACAACTTCGCCAAGTTCTGCAAGATGACGGTGTTCGAGCGCCCGGGCGACCGCGTGCTTGTGCTGCTGAGTTCCGGCGGCCTGGCCGCCACGCAGGCAGTGATCAACGTGCTGCGCCAGCGTGCTCTGTCCGACGAGCCCAGCATCTGGACCGTGGCTTCGATGTTCGACGTGGCCAACCTGGTGTCCGATGCGATGCGCGACATCGAAAGGCGCGACGGCCCTTTCCTGGAAAGCGGCGGCCTGAAGTTCAACGCCTCGTTCATTCTGGGCGGCCAGATTGGCGGCGAGGGCATGCGCCTGTTTCGTCTGTACGCCGAAGGCAACTTCATCGAAGCCTTCACCGAGACCCCCTTCCTGCAGACCGGCGAGGCCAAGTACGGCAAGCCCATCCTGGACCTGGCGGTGACGTCCACGGCCACGATGGAGGACGCCACCAAGTGCGTGCTGGTGTCCTTCGACTCCACGATGATCAGCAACCTGTCGGTGGGCATGCCCATCGACCTGCTGTGTTACGCCCGGGACAGCCTGCAGGTGACGATGAAGCGGCGCTTCGACGAAGACGACCCTTACTTCGATGCCTTGACACAGAGCTGGCTCGAAGGCACGCGGCGCGTTTTCCACGAGTTGCCAGTGCTCGAGTGGTAGTGGCGATTTGAGTGGGGCGGTGAGGGGTGCGGTGAGGGGTGCGGTGAGTGGGGCGGTTACACCGCCGCACGATCAGTTCTTCGCCGGTGGCGCCTGCGCTTCGCGCACCAGGCCTGCACAGTCGGTCTGCACGCCGGGCCCGGGCTCGAACAGCGGCACCAGCGCCAGCAGCGGGTTCAGCAGGCCCAGCAGCAGCGCTCCACCGCCGCGAGCGGCGAGCTTGCCCTTGTCGATGGCAACCACCGGTTGACGGAAGGGCCCCGTCACGTGGATGGGGCTGCGCAGCGCCACCAGGCTGGTCACCTTGGTGCGCGGCACCACGGTCAGGTCCAGCGTTTCATCGGCCAGGTTGATGCTGCCCTGGCCCACCAGCGTGTTGACCTCGGTGTCCAGCACCAGCGCCCGTGTGCCCATCACTCCACCGGCGACGCTGAAGTCGGCGACCAGGCAGTTGAGCCGGATGGTCTGGTCGCCGGTCAGGTTGAAGCGCAAGATCTCCAGCAGGTGCAGGCCCACCTGTTCCATCAGCAGGCGGCTGATCAGGCCGTTCTGCGCCACCAGGCTGACCCGTCCTTCGGCCGTGGCCAGCATGCGGCCCACCGAGGCACCCCGGCCGCTGAGTTCGATCTCGCCGCCCAGCAACCCGATGCTGGCCTGGTTGAGTGGCACGCCAGGCAGCAGCTGGGCCAGCTTCAGGCCACGCAGGCGGGCCTTGACGCGGCCGCGCAACGGTGTCGCGCGCCCATCCAGCATCACCGTGGCCGACAGTTGGCCACCGGCGACGCCAAAGTCCAGCGGCTCCAGGCTCAGCTGGCGGTCCTTCAACAACAGGTGGAACTGCAGCTTGTCCAGCGGCAGGCCTTGTGGGCGAAGCAAGGTCTGCGCCTTCAGCGTGACGTCGGCGTCCAGGCTGGCCCACCGGCGGGTGTCCAGCGGCAGATTGGGCAGCACGTGATTGGGCACGGCGGCAGTGGCCGGTGGGGCCACTTCGCCGGGTGCCAATGCGGGTGCCGTGTTGGCGCCGCCGACGGCCGGGCCCAGGTCGGCCAAGGCCAGGCGGCGCGACACCAGCGTGCCGGTCAGCAGTGGGCGGTTGCCCGCCGTGTCCACCTGCAGCGTGCCGGACAGGTCGCTCTGACCCACCAGACCGGTGAAGGTTTCATAGCGCCAGACGGCGCCCTCGCGTACCAGCCGCCCTGCGCTGCGGTAGGCGGGTGTGGGCGGCAGGGCGATGCCGATCAAGGGGTACAGCGAGGCCAGGTTGTCGCCACTGAGCTTGAGCTTCAGGTCCAACGCTGACCACTGGTGCAGGCTGGTGACCGTGCCTTCGGCGCTGACCTGGGTGCCAGCCAAGGTGGCTTGCACCTGCAGCGGGTAGGGCGTGGTGTCGTCGCGCCAGGCCAGCACGGCACCTCCACTGCCATGCCCCAGCACGGCCTGGGCGCGGTAAAGGCCCTGGGCCTTGAAGAACAAGCTGTGGTTGGCGGGCGTGGCCGGCGAGTTGGGCTTGGTCGATGTGGCTGAAGCCAGCTTGGCATCGGTGGTCGAAAGTTCCACGTGCATCGCCGTCTGCTCTGCGGTGTGGATGTAGGTCACCTGCCCCTGGTCCAGCAGCACGCGGCCGATGGGGATGCGTGCGGCTTCGTCGGTCTGCGCCAGATCCAGCAGCCAGGTTTTGCGGCCCCCGCTGTCCTGTTCCAGAAAGACACGCGGCTTGGTCAGCCGCAACTCAGGAAATTCCAGCCGGCCCTGGAGCAGCGCGGGCAGGTTCAGCGACACTTCCACCGACTCGGCTTCCAGCATCTGCGGCGCCAGCGCCCAGCCGGGGTTGGCAAACTGCACATCCAAGGCGTGCACATGTGGCGTAGGCCAGGCCCAGGCGACGCGCAGATCACCGGCAATCACCAGCGCGCGGCCGGTCCTCTTCAAGGCCAGGTCCTGCAACGGCCCACGGGCCCAGTTCAGGTTCAACAACAGCAATGCCAGCACCAGCACCAGCACCAGCACCAGCAGGGTCGGCACGCCCAGCAAAACGGCCAGCGCCAGGTTGCGCTTCTTGGGTGACATCGGCAGGTGTTCAAGAGTGGAGCGGCTTTTTTACCGTCGCGCTGTCAACAGGTCTGTCTGCTGTCGCACCAAACGGGAACCCAGCCCCCGGAGATGAAGGCCACCGACTGTGCGACAGCGGACAGACGGCGCCAAGACGCTGGGCCACTCTTGAACACCCATGGATCCTTACTCGCCCCGGTTGCCTGTGCTGAGCGCCGAACCCGCCGGCTCGTCGCCGCAGGAGTTGGGCTCGCGCGTGCAGGCCAATTGGCAAAGGGCCGGTGCGGACCGGCCCACGCTGCAGCAGCCTGATCGCCCGGGCTTCTTGCACCGTACGGGGCTGCAGACCGTGGCCACGGGCCAGCAGGGGCTGGACTTCCTGACTTTCATCGGCCAGGTGGCCTTGGCCGGCGCCAGCATGCTGCGCTATCCGTCGCGCATGCGCTGGCGCGTGTTTCTGCACGAGTTGCAGATCGGTGGCTTCGACGCCTTGCCCATCATCGGCCTCACGGCCTTTTTGCTGGGCGTTGTGGTGGCCTACCAGGGGGCCGACCAGCTGCGCAACTATGGCGCCAACATCTTTGTCGTAGAACTGGTGGGTTATGCCATGTTGCGCGAGTTTGCGCCGCTCATCAGCGCCATCATCATCGCCGGGCGTTCGGGTTCAGCCTATGCGGCGCAGCTGGGCACCATGGTGGTCAACGAAGAGGTGGACGCGCTCAGCACCATCGGCATCGACCCGCTGCAGCGGCTGGTGTGGCCCAGGATCCTCGCGCTGGCAATCGCCTTGCCCTTGTTGACCGTGTTTGCTGACATCGCCGGCGTCTTTGGCGGCATGGTCATGGCCAGCACGCAGCTGGACATCGGCTTTGCCGAATTTCTCGCCCGCTTCGGCCGTGTCATGCAAGGCACGGCGCTGCTGGTCGGCGTGGGCAAGTCCTTCGTGTTTGCTTTCATCATCGTGCTGGTGGGTTGCTTCCAGGGCCTGCGCACACGCGGCAGTGCCGACAGCGTGGGCCGGCAGACGACGGTCAGCGTGGTGCAGGCCATCTTCCTGGTCATCGTGGCCGACGCGCTGTTTTCGGTGGCCTTCAACGTGCTGGGCATCTGAGGTGGACGGCGACAACACGGTCATCGATCTGCAGCAGGTGGGCACCCGCTTTGGCAGCCATACCGTGCACGACGGCTTGGACCTGGTGGTCAAGCGCGGCGAGGTGCTGGGCCTGGCCGGCGGCAGCGGGTCTGGCAAGTCGGTGCTGCTGCGCGAGATGATCGGCCTGCAGCGCCCCAGCGCCGGTCGGGTGTGTGTGTTTGGCCAGGACATCCAGGCACTGGGCGCCGAAGAGGCACTGCTGCTGCGCCAGCGCTGGGGTGTGATGTTCCAGCGCGGGGGCCTGTTCAGTGCGCTCACCGTGCGCCAGAACGTGGGCCTGCCGCTGCGCGAGCACACCAACCTGGACGACGCGCTGATTGACGAGATCGCCGAATACAAGCTGGCCCTCACCGGCCTGCCGCCCGAGGCGGGCCTGAAGCTGCCCGGTGAATTGAGTGGCGGCATGCTCAAGCGCGCCGCGCTGGCGCGGGCCATTGCACTGGACCCGGAACTGCTGTTTCTGGACGAACCGACCTCGGGCCTGGACCCGGCCAGTTCAGCCGGCGTTGACGAGCTGATCCAACGCACGCAGGCGCTGCTGGGCCCCACCATGGTCGTCGTCACGCACGACCTGGACCTGCTGTGGCGCGTGACCGACCGCGTCGCCGTGCTGGGCGAAGGCCGTGTCCTGGCGCTGGACACGATGGACAACTTGTCTCGGCACGAACACCCCATCGTGCAGGCCTACTTCATCGACCGACGGGGCGCGCAGGCTGCGCCCGCAGCTGCATAGGGCACAAACGCATGGACGACAAAGTCAACTATCCGTTAGTCGGCGCCTTTGTGCTGGTGCTGGGCGCCGCGCTGGTGGCAGCCGTGCTGTGGCTGGCGGCGGGGCTGGACGGCAAACAGTCCAAGGACCGCTACCAGGCCGTGATCAAAGAGTCGGTGGCAGGCCTGAACATCGACGCGCCGGTCAAGTACCTGGGCGTGGACGTGGGCAAGGTCAGCCACATTGGCATCGACCCTGCCAATTCCGCCCAGGTGCGGCTGCAGTTCTTGATCGACCGCGGCACACCCATCAAACAGGACAGCGAAGCGGTGCTGAAGACGCAGGGGCTGACCGGCATCGCCTACGTTGAATTGAGCGGCGGCAGCGCGGGTTCGCCACCGCTGATGGTGCGGGCTGGCGGTCCGCCGCCGATGATCCCCTTCAAGATGTCGCTGGGCGCGCGGCTGGAAAACGTGGTCACCAATGTGCTGGCCAACGTGGATCGGGTGTCCAACAACCTGAATGCGGTTTTTGACAACGACAACCGCGTGGCGTTGAAGGCCATCCTGGCCGACACCGCTGCCTTGACCAAGGCCCTGGCGGCCCAGCGTCCGGTGCTGGCCGCCGCACTGGCCGACGCTGCGCGCACGACACGCCTGTCGGCACAAGCCGGTCAGAAGCTGGAGCCCACGCTGGACCGCGTGGCGGCCGGCGCCTTGGCCGTCGAACGCATGGCCGTGGTGGCGTCATCGGCCAGCACCAAGGCCGCTGTGGCCGCCGATGCAGCGGCCAGCGGCGTGCAGCAGGTGGGCAGTGAAACGCTGCCCGAGCTGTCGCGACTGATGGCTGAATTGCAGGACCTGGCCGCTTCCTTGCGTCGCTTGAGCGAACAGACCACTGGCAACCCCAGCAGTCTGCTGGTGGGCGGTCCACCCCGACAGCCGGGGCCCGGAGAAAGGGCAAGACCATGAACATGACGCAGCACGTGTCTGACGCATCCAGGGCCCGTCGCTCGCATTTGGGCTGGTGCCTGGGCCTGCCCCTCCTGGTGGGGCTGCTCACGGCATGCAGTGGCACCTTGTTGCCCAAGCCACCGGCGGCGCCGACTCGGCACACGCTCGATGGCGCCTCTGTGGAGCGCGGGGCCGCAGCGCTTGGCCGCACGCCGGCCGCCGCGCTTGCTGCGGCCTCCGTGCTGGTGGTGGCCGTGCCCCGTGCGGCGCCGGGCCACGACAGCACACGCATGGTCTACTTGCAGCAGCCGCGTGAACTGCGGGCCTTCGCGCACAACGAATGGGTGGACACGCCGGCGCAGATGCTGGCGCCACTGATGGTGCGTGCGCTGCAGGACAGCGGCGCCTTTCGTGTCGTGCTGCTGGCGCCCAGCGGCGCCACCGGGGCGCTGCGCCTGGAGACCGAGCTGATACGCCTGCAACAGGACTTTGGCAGCCAGCCCAGTCAGGTGCGCCTGACCCTGCGTGCCGTGCTGGTGGACGCCGTCACCCGCCAGGCCGTGGCCTGGCGTGAGTTCGACGAGAGCGTGGCCGCGCCAAGTGACAGCCCGGCGGGTGGTGTGCAGGCCGCACATCAGGCCACCCAGCGTGTGCTGCAGGCGCTGGCCTCGTTCTGCGCGCAGCAGGCCCAGCAGCGCGCCGCTTCAACGGCCGGGCGCTGAGGCAGTAGCTTCAGGCGGCGGGCCGCCCGGCAGGGGTGCAGCCGCCGGCGCTTCGGGCACACCGAGCTGCCGCACAAAGCCACCTTCGGCCCATTCGACATAGCGCCAGTCGCTGCCGGTCTGCACCACACCAACGGGTGCCTCCAGCGCCTGCACCGGCACGCCGCGCAGGGCCCGCGCCATGCTCTCGATCCAGATCGGCAGTGCCAGACCGCCACCGCTTTCGCCTGCGCCCAGGCTGCGTGGCTCATCAAACCCCATCCAGCCCACGCCCACCACACCGGGTGCCCAGCCTGCAAACCAGGCATCGACGGCGTCATTGGTGGTGCCGGTCTTGCCGTGCAGGTCGGGCCGTTTCAACTGCGCCTGGGCTTGTGCGGCCGTGCCGCGGGCCGTGACATCGCGCAGCAGGGTGTTGACCAAGAACACATTGCGAGCAGGCACGACGCGGTTGCTCTCGTCCAGCGGCTCGGGCGGTGGCGCTTCAAAGAGCACCTGGCCCTGCGGCCCCAGGATGCGTTCGATGAGCACCGGCGCTACACGATGGCCGCCGTTGGCCAGCACGGCGTAGGCCTGCGCCATCTGCACCGGTGTGCTGCTGCCGCTGCCCAAGGCCAGTGTCAGGTCCTGCGGCAGTTGTTTCATGTCGAAGCCAAATCGCGCGATCCACTCGCGTGCGGCCGGCAGGCCCAGCTGCTGCAGCAGGCGCACGCTGACCAGGTTCTTGGACCGCACCAGGCCTTCGCGCATCGTGATGGGGCCGTCGAACTTGCCGTCGCTGTTCTGCGGGTTCCAGCTGGGTGTGCCGCCGTCGTAGGACGTCAGCGGTGCGTCGTTGACCAGCGTTTCGGGCATCAAGCCGTGTTCCAGCGCGGCGGAGTACAAAAAGGGCTTGAAGGCCGAACCCGGCTGGCGTGCCGCCGACGTGGCGCGGTTGAACTGCTGGCGGCCGAAAGAAAAACCGCCCACCATGGCCCGCACACGACCGGTGGTCGGGTCCAGCGCCACATAGGCGGCGTTGGCTTGTGGCCACTGCGCCAGCGTCCACTGCGGGGCCCTGCCTGTGCCCGACGACGGCAACAGGGCCAGACGCACGACCGAGCCGCGCCGGATGGCGATGTCGCTGCGGGCCCCGGTTTGCAGCGCCGCCTGCACCCAGCGCAGGGCCGGGCCGCCGAGGGTGACGGTTTCGCCGCTGGCCAGCTTGGCCGTCAGCTCCTGGGGGCTGGCCTGCATCACGATGGCCAGGCGCAGGTCTTCGTCGTCGCGCCCGTCCTTCAGCGCCAGGGCTGCAGCGCGGTCGGCCTGAGCCGCGTTGTCGGGCAGTCTTTCCTGGTCTTCCGGGCCGCGCCAGGGCTGCTTGCGTTCGTGGGCCATCACGGCCCGGCGCAGTGCGGTGTGGGCCGCGCGCTGGTCCTCGCTGCGCAGCGAGGTCAGCACACGCACGCCTTCGGTGTAGGCCTTTTCGCCCAGCAGTTCCACCACCGCGCGGCGTGCCATCTCTGCCACGTGCTGCGCCTGCACGTCCACAAAGCGGGGGCTGCGGTAGCTCAGGCCCGCCATCACGGCTTCGTCGTGCTGGTCGGCCGTGATGACGCCGGTGCGCAGCATGCGCGCCAGCACCCAGTGCTGGCGGCGGGTGGCCGATGCTTCGTTGACCACCGGATTGGCGTGGATGGGGTTCTGTTGCAGCCCGGCCAGCATCGCGATTTCGGCCAGGGTCAGCTGTGCCAGCGGCTTGCCGAAGTAGACCTGGGCTGCAGCGCCATAACCGTAGGCCCGCTGCCCCAGATAGATCTGGTTGAGGTACAGCTCCAGGATCTCGTCCTTGCTGAGCTCGTCTTCCAGCCGCCAGGCGATCAACGCTTCCTTGATCTTGCGTTCGGCGGTGCGGCGCGTGCTCAGGAAGAAGGTGCGCGAGACCTGTTGCGTGATGGTGCTGGCACCACCGCCGATGCCACCGGTGGCGTGGGACCAGGCCGCACGCGCCACACCGCGCCAGCTGATACCGCTGTGTTCGTAAAAGCCTGCGTCCTCGACCGCGACGACGGCCTGCTTCAGCATCTGCGGCATCTGCGCAATGGGCACGAAGATGCGCCGCTCGGTGCCGAACTGCGCGATCTCGTTGCCTTCCGAGGTCAGCACCTGCATGTGCTGGCGCGGCCTGTAGTCGGTGGCCTTGTCCAGCGGTGGCAGGTCGTTCCAGTACCAGGCGCCAGCCACCACCAGCGCCATCGCCGCGACCACCGCCACGGCAGCCGCCACCAGCAGCGACACCAGCAGCGACACCAGCAACATGCCCGAGATGACGAAGCCACGCGCACGGCGGCGCGGCGGCTGGAGACGCCAGCGGCTGATGCTCACAGTGCCCCTTCGAACACCGCCGTGCCGTCGCCGTTGTCCTTGACGTGGCGGATGTTGGGGTAACCGGCCAGGTGCGCCATGTGCGCGTCGGTCGTGCCCAGGATGCGCAGCTTGAGTTGCCGCGCTTGCGCGGGCGCCAGCGGCAGGCTCAGCGCCGTGGCGGTGATCGCCGCAAGCAGGCTGGGGGGGCGGGTCATGGAGCTGAGCCTGGGTGCAAAGGTGCGCAGCCTAACAAGTTCGAGCGCATGGCTGCCCTGCGGCGGCCCCGCGTTCTGCGCCCCTTCACCGCGTCGTCAAGCCGTTGGTGCCGCCGCCAAACCAGGCCAGCCGTTGTTCGGCCGGGATGCCCGTACCCAGCGAGGTGCGGTGCGCTCTTTCGATGACGTGCCAGAAGTAGCGGTAGCTGGCGCGGTCGTGCAGCGTGTCGGCGCGGCGGATGGGCGCCCACTGCGTGGCCTGTGCTGCGCTGATGATCTCGATGGCCTGGTCCAGCTCTGCCACGGTGGGCGAGAAGGCGTCGACGATGGGGCGGATCTGCGCCGGGTGGATGCTCCACATGCGGGTGTAGCCCAGCAGCTTGCAGGCCATCTCGGCAGCCGCCTGCAGTGCCTGCGTGTCCTTGAATTCGGTGAACACGCAGTGCGATGGCGTCTTGGCAAAGGCGTGGCAGGCGGCGGCGATTTCCAGCTTGGCACGCACCACCAACGGATGCTCGAACTGTCCCGCGCCGCCCATTGCACTTTGTGGAATGGCGCCGCGGTGCGCCGAGACAAAGTCCATCAGGCCGAAGGACAACGATTCGATGCGCGGATGCGCGGCAATGGCAAACACGTCGCGCAGGGCGCCATGTGTTTCCACCAAGGTGTGCAAGGGGATGGCACCACCGCCCAGGGCATCGATGGCCTGCGCCGCGCGCTGCACATCGGCCAGCCCCTCGGGCTTGGGCAACATCAGGTAAGCCGGCACGCGGCTGGATGCCAGCACCGTGCGCGCCACATCGTCGAACTTCGGGTGGTCCACCGGCAGCAGGCGCACACCGACGCGACCATGGCGGTTGTCCGGGCCGGCCAGCAGCGACACGATGAGGTGGGCCTGCTCGACCTCGCCGCCCACCGGCGCGCCGTCTTCGTTGTCCAGCGTGACGTCGAACACCGGACCCCCGGGGCCGGACAGTTCGGCCTGCAATTGCAGGCTCTTGCGCATGCGCGGTTCCACGCCGGCGTAGTGGTCGCACACCGGCAGCGCCGGCAGCTGTTCGCCAGCGCCGAATAGCGCCTCGCGTGGCGAGATCACGTTCAGAGCAGGTGCTTGACGCCGTCCTGTTCGCCCGTCAGTTCGGCCAGCGTCTTGTCGATGCAGGCCTGGCTGAATTCGTCGATCGGCAGGTCTTTCACGATCGAGTACTGGCCGCCTTCGCAGGTCACCGGGTAGCCGAACATGACGTCCTTGGGGATGCCGTACTCGCCGTTGCTGGGCACGCCCATGGTGACCCAGCCGCCGCCCGTGCCCAGGGCCCAGTCGTGCATGTGGTCGATGGCGGCGTTGGCGGCGCTGGCGGCCGAAGACAGACCACGCGCTTCGATGATGGCCGCGCCACGCTTGCCCACGGTGGGCAGGAAGGTGTCCTTGTTCCAGACCTGATCGTTGATCATGTCCTTCACGTTCGCGCCGTCGATGGTGGCGAATCGGTAGTCGGCGTACATCGTCGGGCTGTGGTTGCCCCACACGGCCAGCTGCTTGATGGCGGCCACAGGCTTGCCGGTCTTGGCGGCGATCTGACCCAGCGCGCGGTTGTGGTCCAGCCGCAGCATGGCGGTGAAGTTCTCGCGCTTCAGGCTGGGTGCGCTTTTCATCGCGATCCAGGCATTGGTGTTGGCCGGGTTGCCCACCACGAGCACCTTCACGTCGCGGCTGGCCACCTGGTCCAGCGCCTGGCCCTGGCCAATGAAGATCTTGCCGTTGATGCTGAGCAGCTCGGCGCGTTCCATGCCGGCCTTGCGCGGCATGCTGCCCACCAGCAGGGCGTAGTCGGTGTCCTTGAAGGCGGTCATCGGGTCGCCGTGCGCCTGCATGCCGGCCAGCAGCGGGAAGGCGCAGTCTTCCAGTTCCATCATCACGCCCTTCAGCGCCTTCTGCGGGCCTTCAACCGGCACCTCGAGCAGCTGCAGGATGACGGGCTGGTCCTTGCCCAGCATTTCGCCGCTGGCAATGCGGAACAGCAGGGCGTAGCCGATCTGGCCGGCAGCGCCGGTGACTGCCACGCGCACGGGCTTCTTGGTCATGGGGTTCTCCTCGGGAGCAGTTGGCAAACCGCGGTGGGTGCAAGGCCGGGGCGGAAGGCCGTGATTCTAGTCACCCAAGCCTGACTGAACTCTTATGTCTTATGCAAGACTTGTTGGACAATGGCAGCGATGCCCGACTCTGCCAGTGCCTCCGCCAGTGCCTCCGCCAGCGCCAACGCCAGCGCCAACGCGACCGCCAACGCGACCGCCAACCCAGGCGGTGCGGCAACACCTTCCTTCAGCCCGCTCTATCAGCAGATCAAGGCGCTGCTGGTGCAAGGCCTGCAGGCCGGTGAATGGTTGCCGGGTCAATCCATTCCCAGCGAAATTGAACTGGCCGCCCGCTTCAAGGTCAGCCAGGGCACGGTGCGCAAGGCCATCGACGAGATGGCGACGGAGAACATGCTCGTGCGCCGCCAGGGCAAGGGCACCTTCGTGGCCACCCATGCCGAGCAGTCCACGCAGTACCGCTTCTTGCGGCTGCAGCCCGACGACGGCAACGCCGCGCCGCTGCAGCGCCGCCTGCTGGAGTGCCGCCGCATGCGCGCGCCGGCCGAGGTGGCGCGCCTGCTGGCCCTGAAAGCCGGTGAAGCGGCGGTGCAGGTGCGCCGGCTGCTGCTGGCCGCCGACGGCGGCACCCTGCGCCCGGTGGTGCTGGACGACCTGTGGCTGCCTGGCACGCCGTTCAAAGGCCTGACCGCAGAACGCATGGAGGCCTGGCGCGGGCCCCTGTACCGGCTTTTCGAGGCCGAATTCTCGGTTCACATGATCCGCGCCGAAGAAAAGCTCCGTGCCGTGGCGGCGCCGGCCGAAGAAGCCGAACTCTTGCAGGTGCCGGTGGGCAGCCCGCTGCTGTCGGTGGAGCGGCTGTCCTTCACCTATGGCGACCGGCCGGTCGAACTTCGCCGCGGCCTTTATGACACTGCCGCACATCACTACCGCAACGAGCTCAGCTGAAGACCCTGTCGGCAGCGTCTCTAGCAGTTCCGCGTAAGCCTGTT
>ENA-ORBV01000494-ORBV01000494.1-microbial-mat-metagenome-genome-assembly--contig:-NODE-494-length-90589-cov-19.254099_pt1 | contig 90589 bp, 69 predicted proteins | sample MGYA00237777_ERZ505514 | MGnify/ENA primary metagenome ERZ505514 (study PRJEB26160, sample SAMN06269048) | microbial mat metagenome | isolation source: Oligotrophic lake microbial mat | place...
AATCAAAACTATGCAAACACAAGAACCATCCACCTTCCAGCGCATTAGCAATTGGCTTAAGCAATCGCTTTTTGTAAAATTATTATCTATTGGCTTTATTATTTTGCTACTTATGATACCGAATAGCATGATTCAAAGTCTCATTTATGAGCGGCAACAACGCCAAACAGAAGCCATCCGTGAGGTAAGTAACGCGTGGGGCGCGCCGCAGACGATTGTAGGACCGGTGCTGATGCTGCCGTATAACCGTTGGGTCGAGTACGCGGATGGAAAAAAAAGTGCTGTGCAGGAAGTCGCCCATTTTTTACCCTTGAAGTTGGAAGTAGAAGGAGATGCCCGCCATGAAATTCGGAAACGCAGTATTTTCGACGTGATTTTGTACCAAGCAGACCTCACGCTAAAAGGGGTTTTTGAACAGCCCGATTTTGTAAATCTCCACATTGACCCACGAGATGTACTTTGGGACCAAGCGAAATTGTCGGTCGGCATTTCTGGCATGACGGGTATCAAAAGCAATATCAATTTGGATTGGGCGGGCACAACGTTGCGGATGGAATCGGGTACGACTTCTCAAAAATTATTGCCGCAAGGCGTGAGTGTAGAAGTGCCCATGCGCAACGATGGTAAGCAGTACGCCTTTGCTATCCCCCTGAAAATCAATGGCAGCGATTATTTGAAGTTAGATCCGTTGGGGAAAGAAACGCAGGTAAATTTAAAATCTGACTGGCACTCGCCGAGTTTTGAAGGCAGTTTTTTGCCCGACCAACGGGAAATAACGCCCAATGGTTTTACGGCTCGATGGACGATTCTGGACCTCAACCGCAACTATCCGCAAAGCTGGCTGGGCGAAGATTTCAAGTTGGGGGAGTCCACATTTGGCGTGCGCTTCATCCAGCCCGTGGACGAATACGCCAAAAACAATCGCTCCGCCAAGTACGCCATCCTCGTGATTGGACTCACATTTCTCATTTATTTTTTCTTTGAAACCATGCGCCGCTTTCATATTCACCCCTTTCAATATTTTCTTATTGGCTTGGCAATCAGCGTGTTCTACCTGCTTTTACTATCGCTTTCCGAGCAAATTGGTTTTAATTATGCGTACCTCGCCGCTTCCGTCGCTACCATTGGTTTGATTGTTGTTTATAGCGCTTCGGTACTCAAAAGTATACGGCTCGTCATTCAGTTGGCACTCATGCTCTCTGCTATTTATGGCTTTATTTTTATCATATTACAATTGGAAGATTATGCGCTGTTGGCAGGTAGCCTCGGTATTTTTGCAGCATTGGCGGCAGTGATGTATTATTCAAGGAAGGTGGACTGGTATAATTTGGGGGATAAAGGGGATGGGATAGTGGAGTGATGGAATAATGGAATATTAGAAGGTTGGTATTGAATATTAAGTAGCCGAGCAGAATTAAATTATAAAATAATTAAAATTAAATAACTGACTTTCAACGCGTTGAGTCCCGATAGCTATCAGGACTCAACTGCCAGCTTTAAACTGCCAACTTGCTTATATGTAAAGTATAAAATTAGTTTCTAAACTTCCAATATTCCATTTAGCTCCTTGAATTTATTTCTTTTCTTATACTTTTCATGCTGCCAATGTTTGCCATTAATACGGTTATCAATGCTAAGCCAACTACGAGGGATGCTGTAAACTTTCCGTCCTTAATAGCTAAATAAATGGAAGCAGCTAACAATATAATTAGGATACCAATGAACATCCCAACGATTCCTTTTAGCGACTTCTCTTTTTTGAGTAGTTCTTCCGTTGATAAATTCTTAAATGCGTCTTGTTTCGTATGCTGATTTTTTTGGTTTGATTATGGATAGTCTTTGTATTTGCGACAATATACGGCAACTATTTCAAAATAATTTCACAGTTGAAATTTAAGTTGTCTAATTTATACAGTGGTGTTTTTTATTAAAACTTATGAATATTTTGAAAGAAAAGATTGAAAATTGCGATTATTACATTAGTAAAGGACTGAGTGATACCCTGCCGATTCGATTCAATTGCAGTCCGGAGATTATTGTAGTCAATGTATTAAAAAATTGAATTGCATAAAATGAGTACACCAGAAGCTATAAAGGAAACAGTCAAACGGGAATACAATCAAATCATGCAAGATGTTGAAAATCAAGGCGTTGAATGGTGGCGAAGTCGCGTTTGTGAGCCAATTTACGCTGGCATACGTGACACCTACCCCGACATGAACGGCTACGTGGATGATGCGAATCTGGGTTTAGGATGTGGTTTTCCCGTCAAATATTCGGATATGAAAGTGGGCGACGCGGTGCTTGACTTGGGATGTGCAGCAGGGATTGATAGTTTTATTGCAAGGCAAGTGGTGGGTGAACAGGGAAGCGTGATTGGGATGGATATTACCCCTTTTCTGATTGAACGGGCACGGCGCACTGCAGAAAAACTCGGTTATCAAAACGTGACTTTTATAGAGGGCGATATTGAAGCTATTCCATTGGAAACCAACCAGATAGACGTGGTTATTAGCAATGGCGTGTTTAGTTTGGTGCCGCACAAGGAGCGCGTTTTCGCTGAAATGTACCGCGTACTCAAGCCGGAAGCGCATTTTTGTGTCTCAGATTTAGTTCGTCGCAGTAAATTTCTAGATACATTACGCATTGCTACTGAACAGTTTACTGGTTGTTTAAATGGCATTTCTCATCAGGATGAGTATCTGCGCCTGATTGTGGAAGCTGGGTTTAAAAACGTTGCATTGCGCGAGGAGCGGCGTGTGCCATTGCCAGATACTTTACTAAATGAAAATCTAAATATGCAGGAAAAAATCGCTTTTTTGGAAGCGGATAAGGGGCTATTTGCTATTACCATTTATGGGGTGAAATAATAATTTTATTTATTAAAACATATCCCGTCAGACGACTCCAAGTCGTCTGACGAGATGCCACACTCATTAATCCAACGGCTTCGGCTTCACAATTGTAAATACCCTTGCAATATTAAATCCAAAGCGAATGCCGCTCAAAATATTATCCGTCCCATTTTTATCAAACCATTTATCGGTGGTTTCTGTAATAAAACCTTTATAAGTCATGTACGGCGTGTTGCTAAAATGAAACTGGAAAACATGTCCGCCAGTCTCGATGTCACAGCCAATAGAAAGGCTATTTGTATAAATATTACTAATTTGGTCTGGCAATACATAATAATATTCAGCGGTGAGTGCCACGCGCTTGCTCACTTTCTGACGGGCTGCCGCGCCAATAGCGATTACATCGTTATTATCATCTGGCGTAGGCACGAGGTTGCGATGCACGAGCGTAGGCATAATTTGCGCCGAAAAACCTTCACTAAACTTACGTCCGATGAGTATTTGATGCGTATAATACAGGCGGTCGGAGAATTTATTATCCCGTTCTGGCTCTGTAAAATTAAGTGTTTTTATCTGAAAATCAGCGAGATACACAAGCGTAATTGGCATATTGACTTTACCCGTACTTTGGCGTAGAATTTTATATTTAGCAAATCCATCAAAGATTTTTTCAAAACTATTACGTCCGATCCCTATCATAAGTCGGTCGGTCACGCCATAGTCCACGCCCATGCGCAGCGTCGCGCCATCCAATCCAAATAAGTCATAAAAACCGTCAGAAATATCAGAAAAACGATGCGAAATCTTTACATCCATTACACCGCGTGCCGTATTTTCGATGGAATGCCCATTTACAACGCGATTCGTTTTAAAAGAAGCAGTCGCATATTCGGTCGTTTCTTCTTCACCCACAAGCGATAAAAGGTCGTCTTCCTGGGCATTTAAAGTAAAAAAACTTGTGCCAAACGCAATTAATATCAATAAATATTTTTTCATAAAAAGATTTTATTATTCCAACATTCCATTATTTCTTCACTAAAGGCTGCAACTCACTATTGACCGTCACTTTCACTTCTTTTGCAATTTTATCTGATACGACTCCCGGAATTTTAATATCATAATCTGCCGTAGCAATTATAAAATTTGTATTTACTTTTACATTTTTACCTGCCACTGTTATTGTTCCGTCCGTCGTGAGCGGTTTTTGTACGCCGTGGATGTCCATTGTGCCTTCTACTTTTACTTTGTACGTGCCATCTTTACTAAAATTCACGTCTGACAAATTCTTAATCGTGCCTTTAAACGTCGCTTTCGGATATTTAGAAGATTCCATATAATTTTCATTAAAATGCTCTTGCATGAGCGCGCGCTTGAATTGGAACGCCTTAATCAATACGTTACTTTCCAACTTTCCGGTTTGCGCATCCATTACAACTGTGCCTGTATTAGTCTGAGCGTCAATGTCTTCCAGCGATGTACCCGCGTGAAAACTCATGGAAGCCGTTTTAGAATAAAATTTTCCTTGTGCATTTACATTTATTGTAATGGTACAAAGTATTAATAAAATAAACAGCGCGTTTTTCATAAAAATGGTTTTTGAGTTATAAATAAAAATTAAATTTACGTAATGTTTAAGTTAAGTAAGTAGGCAGTTTACAGTAAGCAGTTGGCAGTTCGCAAAACATTGAAAATCAATTAATTATTCTAAAATAAAAATGTCGTTTAATTCTGCTCAATTACTTATTCTACAATAACGCAGCGCGTCAGTACGACATCCATCATTTTACCAGCACAAACACCTTTTATTGTCAATTGCTCGCCGGGCGAGAAATTGGTGCGAGCGTGTTGAACCGCAGGGTCTAATTCGCAAGAAATAACCCCTAAATCATCGTTCGCTTCCAAGCTGATAAGGGTACTGCCGTTACCGGAATTCACGGTTTGCACTTTTCCAGTTACAGACACTACTTTGTCCAGATAACGAGCATTGGCAGCGGTTTCATCCGTATTAAAATCTGCCATCAGCGCAGGTGCTTCGACGGTAAGGTCGGCGGTGGCTTTTTGAATATTTTGATGTGGTTTATTCCATTGGTATATACCAATTGCACCACCTATTATGATTGCAAGTCCAATTATTATAAAAATATTCCTTCGCATAAGTAACAATTTTCACAAAAATATTATAATAGAATAAGAAGCCAGATTAACAGATGCTAGACGGCTCAAATCTTAAACAAGAAGTATCACAATATCACAATATCCTAATTATTAAGTGCTCCAGCATTCACCCAAGCTTCCAGTGCTGCTATTTCACAATCGGGCAGCTTCCCACCGCCTTGCGGCATCGGCGAAAATCCTGGTGCGTGTTTCACCGTTCCCAATAAAATTCCATTATTTGCCACTACTTTTACCCTATTATAACTGTCGAGTAAGAGACCAGAAATATTATTACCTGTACTGTGGCAACTGTAACAATTGTCTTGTAAAGTGCTGGAAATGTGTACACTATATTTGATAGCAGTCGTATCACAAGGCGTATCGTCAGCGCCATATTGGTCTTCTTCATTGTCGTAATAACAGGAAGGAATAATGATTAGGATGCCAAATAGTAAAAAACAAATTGATAGTTTACAGAATTGCATCTTGTATTTACGTTTTAAGTGTGATATAAGGATGACACATTTTACAATGCGCCGCACCTATTATTTTTAACCTATACAACTTTTTCTAAACAAACGGCTACGCAAGAGCACCTGTTTTTTCAAAAAAGTTGAAGATAGCCTCAAAGTTACTGGTTTAAAGTTTAAACATTAAGAAAGTAGATTTAAAATTTTGGCTCTTAACCGACAATACCTGAAACGCAAGAAAACTGATTTAAATTTTTTGATGCCTCATTTCATTCACTCCTCCTCAATTCTTTTTACCTTGCCTGAAATAATGTTTGTTATGAATAATGTTATACTGATAGTTATTTTATTTTTAACTGTAAATCAATTAGTTGTGGCTCAAAATCTTACATTGCCGCTTTGGACGGACGAAATCCCCAATGCAAAAAAAACCAACGAAGTCGAAAAGCGCGACACCACGGAAATAGTGCGCATCAGCAATGTGCAAACGCCAGACATCGCCGTTTATTTACCTACCAAAGCAAATGCAACAGGGCAGGCAGTGGTCATTTGTCCGGGCGGTGGCTATTACATTTTGGCGTATGATTGGGAAGGAACGGATTTTGCAAAATGGTTAAATTCTAAAGGCATCGCAGCGATTGTATTAAAATATCGTTTACCAAGTTCTAATAATCATATCACGCCGCACTTGTCGCCGTTGTTGGATGCACAAAGAGCGCTGCGCCTCACGCGCTATCATGCAAAGGAGTGGAATATTGATACCAGTAAAGTGGGCATTATGGGCTTTTCAGCGGGTGGGCATCTGGCTTCTACGGCGGGCACTCATTTTGATGCCGGAAAAGCGGATGCAAAAGATGTAATTGATAAATTAAGTAGCCGACCCGATTTTATGATATTGGTGTATCCAGTTATTACATTTGTGAAGCCTGTGATGCACAAAGGCTCTGCGGAGGCACTGTTGGGACAAAATTCAGACCCCAAATTATTAGAATATTACTCCAATGAATTGCAAGTAAAAGCCGATACGCCGCCTACTTTCTTGATTCACGCAGGCGATGACGACGGTGTTCCAGTGGATAATAGTATTTTATTTTATCAGGCGTTGCGCGCAAAAAACATTCCGGCGGAGTTACATATTTATCCTACCGGTGGGCACGGATTTAGTTTAGCGATTGGCAAAGGTTATTTAGAGACTTGGACAGAGCGGTGTGCGGAATGGTTGAAATCATTGAATGTAAGAAAATAAATTCGCAATATTTTTATAGCGGTAAATAGTTGCCCCGCGCTTTAGCGCGGGGATATAAAATATAATATTTTTAGGCTTTAGCCAAATTATTATGTTGGGCTAAAGCCCAAAACTTACATTTTTTGTTCCTCGCGCCAAAGCATGGGGCAACTAACTTATAAAAAATCATATTAAAGCCAAAATGGCAACATTTTCTTTACACGCTGCTTGATACTGTACCTCCATTCTTTACGCTTTTTATAACCCTGATTCATCCCTTGCCCCTGCCAGTCCATTACATGATTGGGCGTTTTGATACGTTTAAAGAAGGCTGTATCTTTGATGCGTTCCATGAGTTCCCAATCTTCTTCGCCTTTCAAAAAATCATATAACACTTTTACAGAAGGCATATCTACATCATCCACACCGAGTATGCCGCCTACGCGCACTTTTTCGCCCGTGTAATGAAAATCTACACACGCATAAGGAAAACGATGCGCCCCATCAATAAATACGAAATCAAGCGTTTCAGGAATATTATTATTGGTTGGAAGTATCGTATCCGAACTGCCAGTAAGCGAAGTAATATTTGGTTGCAAACCAATTTTATTACAATATTCAAGAATTTTTTTTGCTTCCTCTGCAAATGGTGTAATACAAATATGATTCGTGCCCGCCATTGCAAAAGCGACCGTGCTATAGCCGGAGCCGGTTTCGAGTGTCGTCATCTCTTTTTGAGCATGGTCATATATAAATTGTAATACTTTTGGTGAAGTAGCAAAGGAAGTGGGCGAGCCATCATCCCAAGCATGAAATAGCGGTCGGTCTTGCAATAGTTTTTCAATCGTCATCAGCAACATTTTTCAATATTGCGGGCGAAGATATAAAATTTATAGGAATAACAAAAAGGGTTCAAGAGTCGGGTGCTTCTTGAACCCCCTTTATTTAAACGGTTTGTGGAGACCATTTCGCTGCGTTTTTCATTTTATTACAAAGATGCACATTTTAGGAAAGGTTTGCAAGTTTTGGGAGGGTAGGGGTGTCTAAAAAGTTTTCCATTACTTTTAATACTAAAACTATTTCGATTTGGATAATTTTTTACAGCATATTTTAAAATTTGCTATTGACGCAAATTGGGCAAATTTTGCTAAGTTGTTGAAAATAAAATTGACACAAGTCTAATGGATTTTTCTAACTATTTATATTTTGCGAGCAACACGATTCATCTATTTTGATAACTGCCAGTTTTTCAAAAATTGCTGTTTCAATTGCTTCGTCATTATTGGATCAAATATTATTTTTACAGATTGAGTACTTTTTAAATCGAATTGAAATGGAATGATTGCGTCTTTTTCGTCGAATATTTTATCATCATTTGTATCTTCAACAGCCAGCATGATAATTTTATCTTGTTGTTTTAAAAGTCGCCAAGTTTGTACGTCATAATTCAGCGGTGAAATTTGTCGAAAGGTCTGACCTTGTTTATCGGAAACGAAAAGTGAAGTAGGGTCCTTTTCATCCAACATAGTATCATTATTGAAATCTTTACTGATTACATCATAAAAGATAAAATTATTGAATGTTTCTTGTTCGTAAGATAAGTCTTTTGAAAGACTGTAATTTAGAATGATTATTTTCAAACTATCATGTAACAGGTGAGACGTTCCAGTTTCCGTATTATGAAATAAAATATTCCAAAAGTAAACTTCGTCACCTCGTGAATAGTCATAAGAATCAAAATAATTACCAACATTACCTTTCGTATCTGTTTTGACTTGTATCGCCAAAGGAAAAAACAGGTAAGCAGAACTATCAATTTGTTGAAAATTATTAAATTGAATACTCAAATGTTGCCGTAAGCTATCAATAGAAGTTATACTGTTGTTATGACTTTGCTTGTTGTAATTAGTGGAATGATTATTACATCCAACCATCAACATTAATATAAAAAATAGGGAATTTTTCATGCTATAAATTTAAATCAATAATGTGAAAATAGAACAATCTTGTAAACTTTTTTATAGAAAATATAATAAACCAAAGGTTAACTTCGCTATAACACTTCTCAAACCCCAAAACACTTGCTCATTACAACGGATTGCGTATTTTTGACGTTTACCTCGGGGGAGGATAGGAAGATGGGAAGATAGGAGGATGGTACATAGGCAGTGGTAAATGATAAATAATCAATTTTAAATGCAATTTTTATATCCGACTTTTTTGTTTGCGTTAGCGGCGTTGGCGATTCCGATTATCCTGCACTTGTTTTATTTTCGCCGGTTCAAGAAGGTGTATTTTACGAATGTGCGCTTTCTGCGGGAGGTGAAGGAGGAGACGAGTGCGCGCTCCAAGTTGCGCAACCTGCTGGTGCTGCTCATGCGCTTGCTGGCGGTGGCGTTTCTGGTGTTTGCGTTTGCGCAGCCGTTTATTCCGCAAAGTGCGGCGGTGAAACAGGGGCGCAAGGCAGTGAGCGTTTTTGTGGATAACTCGTTCAGTATGACGGCGTTGAGCCAAAATGCGCCACTCGTGGAACGCGCCAAGCAACGTGCCCGCGAGATTGTGGAAGCGTATAGCGTGGAAGACGAATTTCAGGTGCTGACCAACGATTTTGAAGGACGACACCAGTGGATGGTGAGCAAGGACGACGCGTTGAATCTGATAGAAGAAATAAAAATCTCGCCCGCTACCCGCGAATTATCCAAAGTGATGACGCGGCAAGCGCAGGCGCTCAACACGGGCAAATCAGAAACCGAAACGGCATTCATTATCTCCGATTTTCAAAAAAATATTACAGACTTAAAGAATTTTAAAGATACGACTTTCGATATTAATCTCATCCCCTTGCAGGCGGTGCAGGAGCGCAATGTGAGCATTGATTCGGCGTGGTTTGATGCGCCCGTGCAATTGTTGAACCAGACGAATCCGCTACTGGTGCGGGTGCGCAATTATAGCCCAGAAGCCGCTGATAACGTGCGTTTGAGCATTCGATATGAAGGACAAACGAAGCCCGTCGGCACGATGAATATTCCTGCGCAAAGTGCGGTGACGGATACCGTTCCGATTACGATTTTGCGCACAGGCTGGCACGATGCGGAGTTGACGATTACCGATTATCCGGTGCAATTTGATGATAAATATTTTGCAACGTTTAATGTGCCGGAGGTTGTCAATGTATTGGTTATCAATGAAGTAGCGCCGAGTCGTTATTTGGACGCAGCCTTTGCTGGGATTGGAAATTTCAAAGCGACGAATCAATTGAGTCGGAATCTGGATTACTCCAAATTTGCGAGTTATCAAATGATTGTGTTGCATGAGTTGAATACGGTGTCGTCTGGTTTGGCTTCTGAATTGCGGCAATACGCGAATAACGGCGGCAATGTGCTGGTTTTTCCAAGTCGGCAAGCAGAGGTGAATTCGTATCGCAGTTTTTTGAATGCGTTTCCGGCGAATGATTTTCAGCAATTTGAAGAGCAGGAGCGCAGCGTCGGCGTGGTAAATCTGGAGGAATTTATTTTTAAAGATGTATTTGAAAATCGCAGTGCGAATCTCAAATTGCCGGTGACGAAAGGTAATTTTAGAATGAGCAAAACCAATAGTCGGGGTGAGGAACAACTCCTGACGTATCGAGACGGAACGGCGTTTCTATCCAAATATCAAATCGGACAAGGAAATTTATACGTTTGCGCGGCTCCGTTGGCGGAGCCATTTAATAATTTAGCGCAAAGCGGCGAGATTTTTATTCCGATGTTGTACAAAATGGCGATTTCTTCCGCTCGGATTAAGAAAATTGCGTATTCCATCGGTCGAGACGAAGTCATTGAAAGTGAGCATTTTATAAATAGTACAGATATTGTCTATAAACTTCGGGGCGAGTCCGGCGAATTTATTCCAGAACAGCGCATTGTAGGAGCGAAAGCATTTTTGGGCGTGAGCAATCAAATTTTACAAGCCGGTATTTATGATTTATTTTTGAATCGGGACACGACTTTAGCGAAATATGCTTTTAATTATGACCGAAAAGAATCGGCGCTCGATTATTACACCGCAGCAGAATTGAAAAGTCAAGCCGGTCAGAAAATGAATGTCGTAGATATGATGGAAGAAGCAGTGCTGACGGCAAGTATTGAAGAAAGAAGTCGCGGGATTGTACTTTGGCGGTGGTGTGTGATTTTGGCGTTGGCGTTTTTGGCGTTGGAAATATTGTTGCTTCGATTTTGGAAAGTGTGAAATGAGTGATGGGGTGAAAGGTTTATGGGGTGATGGCGCTTGATTTTACGCAGCCGCAAACCCCGAATGTTGCCGCGCATATGGCGGGATAAACGCAATAACAATATCACTGGCAGGAATGCCGGGCTTCAATAATTCTTGGGCGACAAGTATATCCGTATTGTTTGCTAAAAGCCACACTTTACCGTCGGGTTTGATATTAAATGAAATAGCACTTGATAGATGTAATGTTTTTCGTGCCAGCCTGATTATATTAATTGATAGTGGTGATTAGTCGTATCTTTTATCATTTAAAATTCAATATCTCCGTGGTTTCTATCTTCTGCTTCTATAGACATGAATTCTTCTATAATTTTTTGATAAACAGCTATCTTATCAGCCATGTTGCCATGATTTTATTCGATGAATATCTCTCGCCATTTCTATTTCCCACAAATATACAAGAAAACAGGTCAAAAGCAAAAGGTGTACGACGGAGCTTAATATAGTTGCAAATTGCTTTGCGGCAATTAAATCTGCGGCATCTGCGAAATCTGCGGGAGGTTTCACGCTACGTCGGGATGCCACATCTAATCTCTGCGCTAAACATTATCACCCATCACCCCATCACCCTATCACCTAATTTCCTATTTTTGCCCAAATTCCATCACCACATGAATCTATTGATTCGAAACGTCCGCATTGTTGATACAAATTCTCCGCATAACGGTCAAACGCTTGATATTTTTATTGAAAACGGTATGCTGAAAACCATTCAGGCTGATTTACAAATCGAAAATGTAGAAGTGCTGGATGCGAACGGCGCTTGCGTTTCCCCAGGTTGGATGGATGTAGGCGTGCAAGCGTGTGACCCTGGCTACGAGCATCGGGAAGATTTAAAATCCGTAGCAAATGCAGCAGCGGCGGGCGGATTCACAGCTATCGCAGTACAACCCAATACGAATCCGGTTTTACATTCTAAATCAGAAATTTTATATATTAAAAATAATACCCAACATTCTATTGTTGATTTTCATCCAATTGGTGCGATTTCAGAAAATTGTGAAGGAAAAGATATTACTGAAATGCTCGATATGTACGCAGCAGGCGCAGTCGCTTTTTCGGATGGGCGTAAATCATTGCAGCATAACGGATTGATGTTGAGAGTTTTGCAATATGTAAAAACATTTGAGGGCGTTATTTTAAACCAACCTTCGGATAAAGCAATTGCCGGCGACGGGCAGATGCACGAGGGATATGTGAGTACGTCGCTAGGTTTGATGGGCATTCCCAACTTGGCGGAAGAACTGATGGTAGAGCGCGATTTACACTTGTTAGAATATACAAATTCTCGGCTGCATATTGCCAATATTTCCACAGCAGGAGCGGTGGAGCGCATTCGCAAAGCAAAGGCGACAGGTTTGAAAGTAACGACTTCTGTGCCAGTTTTAAACTTGCTTTATACCGACGAATCCATTGCAGAATTTGATGTAAATTATAAAACGCTTCCGCCCTTGCGCCACCCAGAAGACCGCGAGGCACTCATCGAAGGCTTGAAAGATGACACGATAGATATGATAAATTCTAATCATACGCCAATTGACGAAGAAGGAAAAAACTTGGAATTTACGTATGCCGAATTTGGAATTATAAATTTACAAACGGCATTTGCGGTAAGCTGGACGGCGCTGGAAGGGAAATTATCATTGGAAAAATTGATAGAAAAATTAGCGATTAATCCGCGTAAATTGTTGGGTTTGAATATTTTAAGAATCGAAATTGGACAAGTGGCGAATCTCACTATTTTCAATCCAGAAGAACGCTGGATGTTTGCGGAAAGCGATATTCTATCCAAATCAAAAAACACGCCGTTCATTGGAATGCAATTTAAAGGAAAAGTTTGGGCGGTTATAAACGGACATCAATCGGCTATTTTTACACATCCATAGAAAAAAGATAGGCACTACCAAAAGTTATTTGCAATTTTAACTAACGTTATTAATAAACGCCTGTTTAAAATAACGAATGACCAATAACATCTTTCTTAACTGACTTTAAACAAAGACATTATGAGTACCTTAGATTCTATTAATTTGATCGAACCAATGGAACCCGCCAATGCGTCTGCACGCGCCATTGGCGTACGCTACGGCGGTATTGCTTCCTTAATTTTAATTTTGATTGGGCTGGGCGCTTACGTGTCGGGTATGAATGATTATTCTAACCAGAACAGTGCTACGAGCTGGATTATGAATTTGTTGACCTGGGGAGTAATGGCAGGTGCGCTGATTCTGGCGATGAAAAACTACCGCGACCAATCGGGTGGCTACATGACTTTTGGCAAAGGATTTACAGTTGGATTGTGGGCATCCCTTATTATGGCAGTCGTTACAGCAGGATGGACGTATATCTTTTTTACATTAATCGCGCCAGATTTAATGGACACGATTATGGAAGCTACGAGAGAAAAAATGCTGGAGGGAGGACAAAGCGAAGAGGAGGTTGACCAAGCGATGGAGTACACGAAAGCGTTTATGAGTCCAGTATCTTTTATGTTTTTTGCTGGGCTATTCACTTTTATAACAGGATTAATAATTTCTCTTATTGCGGCAGCAGTTACCCAACGCAAACCACCGGTTAACACCGCTTATTAATGATGAAACACACGTTTGTAAAATATGGAATCCTAGCGGGAGTAAGCGTCATTGCTTACTTCCTGCTTTTTTATTTTATAGATACCACCGTTTTATTTAGTCCTTTTGTAAATTGGGGGTCTCTCGTTATTTACATTCTTTTTATGATTATGGCTTGTACCCGCGAGCGAGTTGCGCACGAAGGAAGTTTACCTTTTAAACAAGCTTTGCGTACTGCTTTCGGCACGTTTGTCGTTGCGAATATTATTTATTATATTTTTAATTACCTGCTTTTCAAATTTGACCCGACCCTACTCATTACACAGAAAGAAGCGATTATTCATACGATGCAATGGGCATCCAAGACTTTTAATTTTGAGCTACCATCCGAAACAATCCAGCAATTGCGCGGCGAGATTCGTCCCGTCACCATCGGCAATACTATATTCGTTTTTGCACAAAGTCTGATTGGCGGTTTTATCCTTTCCTTTATTGTAGGCGGTATGATGCGGCGATGATTGTTAGTATCAGAATTCACAAAATTTCAGAAATTATTACATCTTTTAATTTTCTTCTGAAAGAACTTTCTTGTCGCTTTGTCTAAATACCAAATACCCAATACCACCCAAAAATGAAATACGCATCATTTTTTCTAATTATTTGTATCATTGCATCAAATGGTTGTCAACGCGTGAATCGTCTGCCTGCTTACAATCCGGTGAAAAGTGCCACGAGTGGCTCGGCGATGGTGGTAGCACCTCATGCGCTCGCGTCCGATATTGGTGTGAAAATACTCAAACAAGGCGGCAATGCAGTGGATGCAGCGATTGCGGTTCAGTTTGCAATTGCAGTCGTGTACCCAAGAGCCGGAAATATTGGGGGTGGTGGTTTTATGGTCATTCGATTGAAAAATGGCGAGACGGCAGCACTCGATTATCGAGAAAAAGCGCCTGCGAAAGCCAGTCGGGATATGTATTTGGATAGTTTGAAAAATGTAGTGGCCAATTTAAGTACAGAAGGACATTTGGCATGTGGCGTGCCGGGCACAGTAGCGGGAATGTTTGCAGCGCACGCGAAATATGGCAAATTGCCAATGCAAAAATTGATCGAACCCGCTATTCAACTCGCCCAAAAAGGGTATTATATTTCCGAAGCCGAAGCCACGCGTTTACGAAATCATCAAGAGTTATTTACAAAATATAATGAAACGCCAAATCCATTTATAAAAGACGACTGGAAAGTAGGCGATTTATTACAACAAAAAGAACTCGCACGTACGCTCACACTTATCCGCGACCAAGGTCAGGCGGGTTTTTATGAAGGCGAAAATGCCAATGACATCGTAGCCGAAATGTACACGCGCGGCGGTATTATCAGTCTGGAAGATTTAAAAAATTATGATGCCAAATGGCGTGCGCCGCTTGTGGGCAATTATAAAAATTATAAAATTATCTCCATGCCGCCGTCGTCGAGTGGAGGTGTCGCGCTTTTGCAAATGCTGAAAATGGTGGAGCCGTATCCGCTCGCAACTTGGGGTTTTCATTCCAAGGAAGCCGTTCACTTGATGGCGGAAGCCGAGCGCCGAGCGTACGCCGACCGCACGGAACACTTGGGCGATAGCGATTTTTATAAAGTGCCGATTGATTCGCTGCTGAGTGTCAATTATTTGCAACGCCGGATGTCCGATTTTTCGATGGAAAAAACCACGCCAAGCAATTCCATTTTCGCTGGTAATTTTAAAATGAAAAAAGAAACGTTTGAAACGACGCACACTTCGATTGTAGATGCGGAAGGAAATGCCGTTTCGGTCACCACGACTTTGAATGGCAATTTTGGAAATAAAGTGTGGGTGACCAATGCAGGTTTCTTTTTGAATAATGAGATGGATGATTTTAGTGTAAAACCGGGTGTTCCCAATCAATTTGGACTCATCGGCGCGGAAGCTAATGCTATTCAGCCGGGCAAGCGGATGCTCAGTTCTATGACTCCAACCATTGTCGAAAAAGATGGAAAACTCTTTATGATTTTAGGCACACCGGGCGGCTCCACGATTATGACCACTGTTTTTCAAGTCTTTTTGAATATCGCAGAATTTAATATGAATCTGGACGATGCCGTCAATGCTAAACGCTTCCACCACCAGTGGCTACCCGATGAAATTGTGATGGAAAAAGATGCGCTTGACCTTCCCACGCGCCAAAACCTTGAAAAAATGGGTCATAAATTCCGAGAAGTGGAACGCATCGCACAGATTAAAGCCATTCTAAAATTGCCCAACGGTACGTGGCAGGGCGTAGCGGATTTCCGAGAACCGGACGCGACGGCGCGAGGCTATTAGCGCCTAATCCCCCCGATGGGGGACTTTTAAATGTACACGTATGGCATTAATCGGAACGCCCCGACCAAAGTCGGGGACGCGGATTGAGCGGATTCATGCGGATGTCACTATCACTCAAAAAGCCGCGAACTAAACAGAAAAATTCGCGGCTTTATTATGCTTGGATTAGTACATCTTGCCAGGCTTTTGATTTGAAATTAACTGGGATTTAGCCGCATCATTGCCTTTCAATCTTTTCTATTGTCGAGTCAAAGCCCCTGTGTACGAAGCGTTTGAAACCGCTATCCGAACATATAAGGTGTTGAATTTATCATCTTGAAAGTAAGTAATGACTGCAACATCATCAAAGCAAATATCCGGGTTCAACGTTTTCTCCCTAAAGGTAACTCTTCCGTTAGCTAAGGATTCATACGTCCATTCAAATCCACAGGAGAAGGAGGACTCGAAATATCTTCCGTTTGCGACCTTATTGCCAATTGTCATTTTTTCGATAGTTGCCTCTACATTTTCGGTGGAACCGTTACTCCCTTTTATCATGCCTTTCCAGATGCCAACTATATTTTCTTCTATTTTAACTTGATCGAGTACAATAGTCGGTCCCACCATAGGCTCCTCTTCCTTTTCCTCTTTTTTGCAGGAGAGGATCAATACAAAAATGGAGAGTATTAAAAGTGCTTTTTTCATAAGGGTATTTTTTATTAAGTGAAGTGAGTTAAACTTATTTTGAGCAATAAAAAAGGGATCCAAAATCTTAGCAAGAAAGTTGCAGAGGTCTAACATTTGCCAGACCTCCGATAAGAAACTAACAGGGGTTTATCACCTTATTGCTTGACGAGTCGAATCGTTTTGATGCCTTTCCCTTGTTTGAGCGTAAGCAAAAGCAGCCCAGCTGGCGCATCCATAGTCAACGGAAGCTGGTTCACACCAGCGTTTGGTTTTTCGAGGCGGAATGATTTTAGCGTTCTACCTAATATATCGGAGACGACTATTTCTACTGGTAGCGTGTGGTCTTTAAGTTCAAATTCGAGGAGGGTTTGGTCGGTAAAGGGGTTGGGGAAAAGTCGAATTTGATTCGTGATATCCGTTAAGTCTTTTGTACCAGTAGTAGCCACTTGTGTTTTAAAATGCGGACGAATCATCATTGTCTCTCTGTTTGTAGCATGCGCCCACGGATAGCCGCCGCCTGCGATGGGTGATACGATCCAAAAACCGTCATCCGATACATTATCAAGATCAAAGTCAAAACCGATGACCCCTTGCAGAGTGTCCTGACCGGCTGCAAATACGTAGCTACCTGTAGCAAGCGGAAGGGGTATTTCTAATGGATAAGTAAGTTTATTATTGGAGGACGTGATGCCATATTCACTTAATTTTATTTTTTTGGAGTGATAAAGTTCTATATTGGGACTTCCGGTTGAATCAAAAGCATTTACCGTTAAGTTGATAGAACCTGTGAAATTAGAAAATCGGGAAATATAAACGGTGATTGCGGTTAGAGTATCCGGTACATTCAACTCAAAAGCACTGCCATAGTAGCCGTACCAATTGGGATTTCCGAATCCAAAACCAAGCTGGGATTCTTGCGTACCATCATCCTTTGCCAAAATGGAATCATTAATTTCAAAATATTCAAAACCTTGATAAAAGTCATCGCCAAGTTGAGCATTTGAAGCACTTGCTGAAATCGTGTATTTCCCGACGGCGGTGGGCAGAAAGTTGAAAGGAATTTGGGAGGTTTCCCCGAACCCAATTGTATCTATGGTGCTTTGAAAATTTTGGGAAGTACCATTTTTAGTAACTTCAAAATCAAGCACCATGTTTGTAAGTGGTTGGTAGCCACCATTGGTTAATTCGAGATTCCACTTCAAAGTATCTAATTGCTGGGGCGTTATAATGGTGTACGGGGATATTTTTTCAAATTTTCCAACACTAAAAAAATCACGCTCCAAATTACCTGTCCATTTATACATTCCTCCTTGTGAAGGGCTGATAATAAATCCGCCTCCCCAGGCACTGGTAGCCGATAAGAAATCAAAACATTCAATTCCTGGGTTATCAATCAAAACCCAACTATCTCCATTATTTAGCGTAAAAGCATGTTTTATATCCGTATAATAAAATGGCGATCCTTCATAGGAGAGATAATAAACACCATTTGTACCAGGCACATACGCTATTTGATAGTAAATAAAAGAGGGTGGCAAAGATAATTCTTCCCAAGCGTTACCACCGTCTTGTGTACGAAATCCGCGCCCTTCCCCAACAAGAAGCCCATTATTAGCATCTTTAAATGAAACAGAGAATGCTTGATTAAATATAGTGGAATCCGTGGATTGTGCTTCCCAAGAAACCCCTTTATTAAAAGAGCGCCATACCCGTCCTCTGCGGGTAGCAAACCAAATTGTATCGCTAATTGCTGCGTAGGAGCCAATACCATAAGTAATCCAAATACCTTCTTGTGGCAATACTGCCGGTAATTGTGCCGGAGGAATTCTGTCCCAGATAGCACCCCCATTTGAGGTAGTCCAAATACGCAAAGAATCAACCGCAGGGTTTCCGGTGGCGGGGCTACCAAAAGTAACTCCGTTGTCTTTGTCAAAGAAATGAATAGAGTAATTGCATTCCCTTGATTATTAAAAGAACCTGTCTGTTGTATCCATGTTTGTCCACCATTGGTCGTTTTATAAATTCTGCCTTGAGCTTGAGCGCCCGTATTGGTCATTATACTCCATGCTGTATTCCCGTCCAGGGCGAATATGCTCAAATTACTAAATGTACTAACAATATCAATAACACCACTCTTCCAAGTGTTGCCGCCATCTATCGTTCTGGTAAATTCTCTGGCTGCACCGTTAAAATTGTAGGTAATAGCCCAGGCAATATTAGAATCCACTGCTGATACACCCTGCATACCACGATTTGTTGCAGTAATTTCCTGATCCCTTAGATTGCCAAGTACCCGGCGACTGCGCATAGGCAATTGCCATCGTTGCAACTAACAAAAAGAGCGTACATAACTTTTTCATAGGTTTGTTTTTTAGGTTATAGTTAAGATAAATGAATTGCGAAAGTGGCTTCCCGTGCGTACATAGGAAGCCTACATCAAAATTGAATTCATTTGAATGTATGTATTGGCTAAATTTAGAATAGGAGAGCAAAACAGCCTTGTAGTTTTTCTGCAAAAAACTTGTAAAAATTGCGCATTGCGCCGGAAAGCCCGAAAATACAGGGATAAAAGAGGAGCGAGATTTGGTAAATCTTGAAGATTTGCCAAATCTGTGGCTCACCGCAAATCACTGGGTCGCTGCTGAAATTCTTTGTAAAATTCATTTGAAAAATGCTCTGGGCTACCAAAACCCGTTTGGTACGCAATATCTTGAATAAGCAGATTGGTATGCTGGATGAGATGCCGCGCTTTGCTCAAGCGATACTTTTGTAAATATTGTTTTGGAGGCATATTTAATAAAGCCTTCACTTTACGCCCCAACTGCGCATGACTCAAGCCCAGCGTCTTCGCCATGACTTCGATACTAAATTTGTCATTTTCGTATTCCTTGACCACTAATTCGTGTAATGCATTGAAAAAAGTATCATCCTTCGCGAAATTTTTATTGGGCAGTGGCGGTATAAAAGGGGCTTGCGCATACCGCTGGCGCAGGCGTTGGCGCAGTTCGAGCGATTTGCGTAAGCTGATTTCTAATTCTTGCTCTTTGAAAGGTTTCGTCAGGTAAGCATCGGCACCGCCTTCTAGTCCTTCCAGTCGGGAATCCACATCTGCACGAGCCGTCAGCAAAATAATCGGAATATGACTGGTGCGAATATCGTTTTTCAAAGTGCGACATAATTCAAAGCCATCTTTCTTGGGCATCATTACATCACTGATAATAATATCGGGTATGATTTCAATGGCTTTGTCAATGCCTTCCTGCCCATTATACGCTACCTCGATTTGATATTGATTTTGAAGACAGGTCACTAAATAAGTAACTACATCGGCATTGTCTTCTACGATGAGTGCCAACGGTAATGCACTATTTACTTTATTAAATGTTTCGCTGACGACCGCATTTGTTGCGAATGCCTCCAATTTAAAAGTAGGCGTGGTTTCAAGTAAAGGCGCGGTGTTTTTTATAGGTAACAGAACGGTAAAAGTAGAACCTTCGCCGACTGCGCTTTCCACTTCAATTTCACCGCCTAGTAGCTTCACCAGTTCTTTGGTCAACGCCAAACCAATGCCAGTACCCTCGCCGTGCCGCGTTGCGGAGTCATCGGCTTGATAAAAACGGTCAAAAATATAAGGTAATTTATCCTCCGAAATGCCCACGCCGGTATCGCGCAACTGAATCGGTACAAATCCTTCCTCGATTTTCCCTACCTGCAAATAGACTTCGCCGCGTTGCGGGGTAAATTTGATCGCATTAGAGAGCAAGTTAGAAACGATATTCAAGGTTTTATCCGGGTCATAATCCATCACCAGTTTTTCGGGTTCGGATAAAAAGTGCAGCCCAACATCTCTGGATTCTGCATAAGAATGGAAAGATTCGGTCAAGTATTTCAGATAGGTAATGATGTCCCCTGAATGAAATGAGCGGACATGGTACCGGATTCCAATTTAGATAAATCGAGCATTTGATTTACCAGTCGCAGCAGGCTCTGTCCGTTGCGTTTTATCATTTGTATGCCTTCTTGCAGCCATTGTCGGGGCGATTGCTCTACTTTATCCGCCATACCGAGGATGATGGTGAGCGGTGTGCGAAATTCGTGGGTGATATTGGTATAAAGGCGAGTTCTGGCATCATCCAATGCTTGCAATTGTTGGGCTTTGTCTTGCGCCAGTTGGGCTTTCATTTGGCTATCTTTGGTCTGTTGCTGCAGTTCATATTCTGTTTTGATTTGGTTGATTCGATAACGATATAGAAAGTATGCTAAACCTGCTAAAGTTAAAACAAGTAAGGTAAAAAACCACCAGGTAAGATACCACGGGGCGCGAATGTGAATAGTCATCCTCTTACCGGCAGCCATCCAGTCTTTTTTATTATTAGAAATTTCCACTTCTAAATGATACGTACCAGGGTATAAATTTGTGAAAGTGATTTTTCGTTCACTATTTAAATAAACCCAATTTTTATCAAAATTTATCAAACGATACCGATAGGTTTCTTTTTCTTGATGAATGAAATTTAAGGTAGTGAATTCTAAAGAAAAGACTTTTTGTTTGTATTCCAGACTGATTTTTGAAGTAAGATAAATGGGCAATTGCAATAAATCTTCTTTGCCTCCAATAGGGACAGACCTGTTGAAAACTTGGAAATCTGTAAAATAGAAATTGGGCGGATATGCTGTGATATCATAAACACGAATCGGATTAAAAGCATTTACACCGTTCACGCCGCCTAAAAGGAATAGTCCTTGTTGCGTTTTAATACAACTGTTATTATTAAACAAATCGGAATGGAGCCCATCTTGCTCTGAATAGTTCTTAAAGTGCCAAGTTGTTGTATTCAGACAACAGATGCCGCCATCAGCAGTAGTGATCCAAATATTATGATTGTCATCTTCCAAAATATTAGTAATCTGGTTACGGGGCAGCCCATCTTCTTCATAAAATCTTTTAAAGATGCCGGATTTTACACTTAATAATAAATTCAATCCTGCGTCGGTTCCTATCCATAATCTTTTTGCATGATCTTCATAAATACAAAGAATATTATTACTGCTTATTGAATTGTAAGTATTGATTTTATTTTTATAATGAATGAAACTCAGCGCATTACTATTGAAAGGCTTGGCAATTTCCGAAGCAGCTAATTTATTCAATCCATCTAAAGTTGCAATCCATAAATCGCCGTCAGCATCGTAATGCAAATCTCGAATATTTACACTACTTATACTGTTGGCTTGATCAGGTTGGGTATCATATTGTCGAAATTCTTTAGTAAGCAGGTTAAACCGGTTAAAACCACCCAACGTACCAATCCAAATAAATCCATATTTATCTTCTGCAAACGCGGTCACTCTGACACCTATCAGCTTATTTTTTGAATACGGCAGCTTTATTTCTCGCTGATATTGATATTGCTTACCATCGGGATGAATCGTGTAGAAACCCTGATTAATCGTACCTGCGTAAATGATTCCTTTGCTATCTTGAAATAAAGTAGTGAAGTCTCCTTCCATAAAAAGTTCGGGAGGTGCCGGATAAGTGTATTTGAAAAGCCCTTTTTGAGTGGCTATCCAAAATAAATGACTGGTTTGTAATACAGATCGGATGCCGTTATCGCCGACTATTTGCTTAAATACACGTTGTAAAGGCAGAAAATCTACCCCATTCAATAAAGCGGAAGTTCGGTTTAAAATACTGATTCCTTTATCTGCGCCAATCCATACATTACCAGCACTATCTTCCATCAAAGCATACACAGAACCTTTAACAATGGAAAAAGGGTCATTAGGGTTGTTTAAGTAGGCTCGAAACACTTTAGTAATCGCGTCATAAGATACTAAACCTGCTAAAGTACCCAGCCATATTGTGCCTTGTTTGTCTTGTATTATTTCAAGTATGTAATCATAGTTTCCTGATAAAGCTGGGAGATGTTCTTTGGGAGATATTTTTGTAAATGCCTTCTCTTTTGCATTCCATAGATTCAATCCATTATTAGTTGCAATCCATATATCCCCTTGTTTATCTTCCAAAATACCAGTAACAAATGCACCGCTCAAGCTCCCTTTATTCAACATATTGGGTTGGTGGCGCTCAAAACTTTGATTATTTACATCAAGACGACTGACCCCGTTATTTGTTCCAATCCATAAATTATTTTGTTTATCTTTTAATAAACTCACAATGGTATTGCTTCCCGCTAAAGTATCCGGGCTATTGGTTTTTGAATGGTAAATTGTGCATAGAGTGGAATCCCCAAATTGGAGATGGTTTAATCCTTTTCCTACGGTTGCTATCCATAATCCATTTTTACCATCGCTTATAATGGCATTTAAAGAATTAGAAGATAAACTATTTTTATTTTGGGTATTTGATTGAAACCGCTGAAATTTTTCTGTTTTTCTATTGAATTTATTTAGTCCTCCGTCAAAAGTGGCAACCCATAAATTTCCTTCCTTATCTTCTTGAAAAGCTTCCTGCGAAATATTATTAGAACTTAAACTTTCCGAATCTTCAGGAATATTACGAAAAGGGATAAATTCATTTCCATCATAACGATATAAATTATTGCCTGTACCAACCCAAACAAAGCCATAACGATCTTGAAAAAGATCAATTACTTTAGGATTGGATAGTTTTTGATTCGCATTAAGCGTAATAAATTTGTATTCTTGATAGGATAAATAGGATTGTGCAATACTATATGGGCAAAGAAGACACTGAAATAGAAGGCAATATAATATCCGATGGAGCAGCACGAGGGGCGAGTTTTGTTTGGGCAATAGGGTTTTCTATACTGCTCAAAAGTAAGCAATTCAACTATCCTTTCTATGTAAAAAGCCGAGGTTATTTCCTACAGCCTCCAACAAAAAACAAGAAATAAAAAACGAAAAACACAAAACCTCAAACAATTCAATATTTTTGCCGCTGAAAGTTTATACCCATTGTACAACAATTGGGCAGTTTACGCATTTTCAATGTGCCAATGTGTTCATTTGCTAATGTGCCAATACTCGCTTATCTCTTAGACTTTGAAAATCTGGCATCTGGCATCTCAACATCTGGCACCTTACAAAAACAACCCTGAACGTATGCCAAAGCATTTATTAATAGTGGAGTCGCCGGCGAAAGCCAAGACGATTGAGAAGTTTCTGGGCGCGGACTTTACGGTCAAGTCGAGCTACGGGCACGTGCGCGATTTGGAAAAAAACGAGGGCGCCGTTGATATCGCCAATAATTTTGCGCCGAAGTATGTGATTTCTCCTGATAAACAGCGGGTTATCAAGGAATTGAAAGAAATAGCGAAAAAAGTGGACGAAGTGTGGCTCGCAACGGACGAAGACCGCGAGGGCGAAGCGATTTCTTGGCATTTGTGTCAGGTGTTGGGGTTGAATGAAAAAACGACCAAACGAATTGTCTTCCGCGAAATCACGAAACCTGCCATTCAAAAAGCCGTCTTACAACCTCGCACGTTGGACATTGACCTCGTGAATGCGCAACAGGCACGGCGCGTGCTCGACCGTTTGGTTGGGTATGAATTGTCAGGTGTACTGTGGAAAAAAATTCGTGGTAAGTTGTCCGCGGGTCGGGTGCAATCGGTAGCGTTGAAACTCGTGGTGGAGCGCGAGCGAGAAATTACACAATTTGATACGAAGCCATTTTATAAGATTGCCGCCCTATTTGATGTTAAAAACGAACAAGGCAAAACGGTGGCGTTGAAAGCGGAGTCGCCCGCTCGATTTGATTTGGAAAAAGAGGCGTTTACGTTTTTGAATAATTGCATCGGCGCGACTTTTAAAATTAATAATATTGAAGTGAAGCCCGTGAAACGCCGTCCAGCCGCGCCGTTCACGACTTCTACTTTGCAACAAGAAGCCAGTCGCAAACTATTTTTCTCTGTCAATCGCACGATGCAAGTCGCTCAACGCCTGTACGAAGCCGGTCACATCACCTACATGCGAACCGATTCTACGAATTTGAGTGAGACTGCTGTTCAAGCCATTGCAGCCGAAATTGAAAAAAGTTACGGCAAACAGTACGTCCAAACCCGGCAGTACAAAAATAAAGTTGCCAATGCGCAAGAAGCGCATGAAGCCATTCGCCCGACGTACATCGAAAAGCAAATTGTAAGTGCCGAGCGAGACGAACAACGTTTGTATGAACTCATCTGGAAGCGCACGATTGCCTCGCAAATGGCGGATGCGATTCTGGAAAAAACCATTGTGAAAATTGGCATTTCTACGATGCCAACAGAGAATCTGGTAGCAGAAGGCGAAGTGTTGAAATTTGACGGGTTTTTAAAAGTGTATTTAGAATCTAAAGACGATGAAGACGACGAGGATGCAGCAGGAATTCTACCGCCGTTGAAAGTAAATCAGGTTTTGCCTTTGAATAAAATGACGGCGACTGAGCGATTCACGCGTCCGCCAGCACGGTATTCGGAAGCGAGTTTGGTGAAAAAATTAGAAGAATTGGGTATCGGACGACCTTCGACTTACGCGCCGACCATCAGTCGCATCATGGAAGAGGGCAGAGGTTATGTGGAAAAAGTGACGCGCGATGGCGTAGAGCGTAAGTTTGCGGTGCTGACTTTGAAAAACGATAAAATTGACAAGAAGGAAGATAAAGAAATAACGGGTGCGATTAAAAGTCAACTCGTGCCGACAGATATGGGCATCACCGTGAGTGAGTTTTTGGATGAGCATTTTCAAGAAATTATGAATTATCAATTCACGGCGGACATTGAGAAGCAATTCGACGATATTTCCAACGGGAATCGGCAGTGGACGGCAATGTTGAAAGATTTTTATCATCCGTTTCATGCAGTGGTGGAAGAGACGATTGAAAATGCCGAGCGTCCAAGCCGAGAACGAGTTTTGGGAAAAGACCCTGCGACGGGTCGCACCTTGCTCACGCGTATGTCACGCAATGGTCCAGTGATACAAATCGGCGCGCCAGACGAACTCGCAGAAGGGGAGAAGCCGCGTTATGGCAATTTGCAGCCCGGTCAATCGGTGGATACCATTACATTTGACGAGGCGATGAAATTATTTCAATTGCCCAAAGTGATTGGAAATTATAAAGAGGCAGAACTAATAATTGGCACGGGACGCTTTGGTCCGTATGTAAAGTTTGGCGAGAAATTCATTTCCATTCCACGGGGCGAAGACCCGATGACGATTACACCAGAGCGAGCCATCGAAATTGTAGAAGCGAAACTCCGCGAAGAAGCACCCGTCGGCACGTACAAAGGTTTCCCGATTGGCAAGGGCAAAGGGCGTTTTGGTCCGTTTTTGAAATGGCAGGATTTGTTTATCAATGTGCCGAAAAAGTATGATTTGGACACCATCACGCACGAAGAAATGCACGAATTGATTGAAGCTAAAACCACAAAGGAAGCAAATCGTTATGTGAAACGTTTTGAAACAGAAGGCATTGATATCGAAAACGGACGTTGGGGACCTTTTGTTAAATTTGGTAAAAATATGATTAGTCTTCCGAAAAAGGAGGACAAAAAAATGACCAACGAAGAAGCCGCCGAACTGACGCTCGAAGAAGTGAAAAAAATCATTGAGGCGCAAATACCCGACGCTTTTACGAAAAAGACGAAGAAAAAAGCGACGACAACGACGAAAGCAAAAACGGCTACTCCGAAGAAAACGGCTGCAAAAAAAGTAACGATGAGTAAAAAAACAACTGCCAAGAAATAGATGCCAGATTGGAAGATGCCAGACGGTACACGCAGAGCGGAGGTGTTGTTTAATTTTGTAAGTAGAATGATTTAAATTTGTACTATTATATTTTGCAATACGCAGTGGCGGCTGCCGGTTAATCACGCGGAGCGAATTGATTAACCTAGCGTTTTTTGGTTACTTTTTTGGGCAATGCAAAAAAGTGACAAAACTCAAGAGTAAAAGGAAAAAATCTATATAGCACTCAAATCAAGGGAATAAATAGCGAAAATAATAAATAATTCATGATGGAAGATAGCAAAAAAAATCAAAATCGCAACGAACTTAATATCGAATTATCAGAAGAAATCGCGGAGGGCGTTTATTCTAATCTCGCTATCATCTCGCATTCTCCGTCGGAATTTGTGCTGGATTTTGTGCGCATTATGCCCAACGTTCCAAAGGCAAAAGTGAAGTCCCGCATCATTCTCACGCCGCAGCACGCCAAGCGTTTGTTGAATGCGTTGGCTGATAATTTACGAAAGTATGAAGCACAATTTGGATTTATCGAAGAACCAGAGCAGCCGCCATTTCCGCCGATGAATTTTAACACGCCAATTGCGCAAGCGTAGGGGAGACGGAATGACTTGGAGACCAAGAGAATTAGTGACTAAGTGACAGGAAAAAATAAAAATCTGCGTCATCTGCGAAACCTGTGGGAGCCATAAGTAACATGCGCTAAATAACGAATAACCAATCACCAATTACACCTGAACCATGACCTTTACAGAATACCGAAAATTTGACGCACTCGGGCTTGTAGAATTGGTAAAAGAGCGAGAAGTCACTCCTTTAGAACTCACCGAAATCGCCATCGCACGTGCCGAAGCGGTCAATCCCGCGATTAATGCCATCACTTTTAAAATGTATGACCTCGCTCGACAGATGGCAAAAAATACAGATTTTAGTACGCCTTTTGCAGGTGTGCCGTTTCTGATAAAAGAGTTGGGTATTCATATCAAAGGAACACCCCTGCGGCGTGGTTGCAAAGGTTTTCAAAAATATGTTTCTACGGAAGATAGCATTCTAACACAAAAATTTCGAGCCGGTGGTTTTACTTTTTTAGGACGCACCAACACGCCTGAATTTGGTCTCACCCCTTACACCGAATCTAAATTTTTTGGTCCGGCGCGCAATCCTTGGAACACTAAATGTACAGTAGGCGGCTCAAGCGGTGGTTCGGGCGCGGCAGTGGCGGCGGGCATTGCGCCTATTGCAACGGCGAGTGACGGCGGCGGTTCGATTCGCATTCCAGCTTCTTGCAATGGCTTGTTTGGTATAAAACCTTCACGTGGACGCGTGACTTTGGGCAATCCCGCAGGCGAGTGGTGGAGTGGGGCAGTGGTAGAAGGTTGCGTGAGTCGCTCGGTACGAGATAGCGCGGCGTTTTTGGATTGGGTGATTGGAAATGAAGTAGGCGAATTGTATTTGACAAAATTGCCGGAACGTCCCTACGCGCACGAAGCGCAGACCGACCCGAAGTCTTTGAAAATCGGCTTTTCTAATAAACATACGTTAGGACACGAGATTCATCCCGAATGTATTAAGGCGACTGAAAATGCGGCAAAGTTATTGGAAAGTCTCGGTCACAAAGTCGAAGAAGTCGCATTGCCGTATCAAAAAGAAGATTTGACAGAAGTTTTTTTAATGATGGTTGTAGCAGAAGTCGCGGCAGATTTAGAAGATTTGAGTAAACATTTAGGTCGCAAAGCGCGTCCATCAGATGTAGAAACGACGACGTATGCGTTGAATTTGTTGGGTCGGACATTCTCTGCCAAAGATTTTACAATACAAAAACGCCGCTGGAATGACCTCGCGCGTCGCATGGGCGCTTTCCATCAAAAATATGATTTACTACTCACGCCGACGCTTTCCATGCCGCCGTTTGAAATTGGCGCGTTGCAACCTTCTGCTACTGAAATTACCTCGCTAAATTTAATCAATAAACTTGGTTTGGGCAGCGCGCTCAAAGCGATGGTCGGACCGTTAGCGGATAAAACGTTTTCCTACATTCCGCACACGGCGATAACGAATATGACGGGTCAACCTTCGATGTCAGTGCCACTGCATTGGACGGCGGAAAATTTGCCAGTTGGGGTGATGTTTGTAGCGGAGTTAGGACGGGAAGATATTTTGTTTCAATTGGCGGGGCAGTTGGAACAAGCGCAGCCGTGGTTTGAAAAGATGCCGAATTTGTAAATTGTGATTGGTTATTTGTTATTCGGAACGCACAAATCGCCATTCACAAATCACTTTTCAACTTCGCATATAAAATCCCATCCAAATACTCCCCATTTTTCAGATAATGTTTTTTTAAATATCCTTCTCGTGCAAAACCAGTCTTTTCTAACACTTTTGCGGAAGCTGCATTGAAAGCGAAAACTGCTGCTGTAAGTCGAATGAGTTTGCCTTGCGCAAAAAGAAAATCACAAAAAACCTGCACCACTTCGGTCATAATGCCTTTGCCCCAATACGGGCGCGCGAGCCAGTAGCCCACTTCATCGGCGTGTCCGTTTGTGCCATGCACCAATTGTCTGCCGATGCAACCGATGAGTTTCCCTTTGTTATTTCGGATAACCCAATTGGCGTGGATGCCGAATTTTTCTTTTTCCTTCAAGGTCAATTCGAGCCACTCGTCGGCTTCTTTTTCGCCGTATGGGAATGGGATTGTTAAAGTGTTGCGGTGGATGACGGGGTCGTTGATGTATTCGATTAAAGCGGCTTTGTCGGACAGGCGGTAGGGGGTCAAGTGGATTTGGTCGTTGACGGGGATGGTGGGCATTCGTCGGTTTTTTTGGAATTTTAAATTAAATAATTTCATGCCCGGTTTTTTAGTTTTTTAGTGCCAACCTAAAGGTTGGGGGACGAGGTCAGCCTGAAGGCTGTGCTACAACGCGCGCAAAATTATAAACCCATTTTCTACTTTTTTAAAACCGACTTTTGGGTAATAATCCATCGCGCCGGGGACGGAGAGGAGTAGGAGCAGGGAGCCGTCGCCTACGTTTTCTTTGGTCAATGTAATCAATTGTTTTCCAATCTGTTGCTTCTGATAATCCATTCTAACGGCTAAATCTGACAAATACGTTGCGTAACAAAAATCGGTAAAAGAACGCGCCACACCAACGAGTTTTTCGCCATCCCAAGCACTGATAATTAAGTTAGAATTGTCCAGCATTTTTTGGATGCGAGCAGGGTCGTTAGTCGGGCGATTGAGACCGGAGCTGTCGTACACTTCGATGACGGCTTCGGCGGAGAGCGGTTCGTTGATTTTGTATTGGATTGTCATGTTACAAATGTAAATAAATTTTGAAAAAAGGAAGATGGGAAAACAGGAGCATGGGAGGATAGGACAATTGTGACAATTCTAGAATATTCAAATTATGATGTGGGCAGATTCGGTAGATGTGATATGGATTTTGGAAACGATTTTTAATGTTAGCTTTTTTTGGAAATGTGGGGTGCGTGAGGGATAGCAGCGATACCGTCCCGCAGGGCGGTAAGAGCGGATAGCCCGACCCGCCTGCGCCAAGGCTTCGGCGGGCAAGGCGGGGCACGCCCAAATTGTTTGAAATGTAATTTCTCTCATTTTTACTCAACATCCTATCCTCCCATCCTCCAAATTTTTTTCCTAAAAATTGTTACTTTTTCCAAAAACTGCATTCTACGTATGAAAACAATTGAAAATAAAGAATCCCAAAAAGCCAGATAGAAAACAAATTGATAAAATTTGAATGTAAAAAGCCATCGGATGTTTTCTAATTTACAAATAAGTCGTACCCTTGCAAAAAACGAACCGATGGGGGTATTCAGAAAGACGGTTTCCGAGGATGCGGTGTTGGGCGAGTGGGCAGAAGTGCAAGCTGCGCAGCGCGACCCTGCTCTATTCCGTCCTTTGTACGACCGATATTTTGAGCCTATTTATCGCTTTATTTTTCGGCGCACCGGGGATGAGGAGTTAGCGGCGGACCTGTGTTCGCAAGTGTTTTTGAAAGCGATGCAGAAGTTGGACGGGTATAATTATCGGGGTGTACCGTTTTCGTCGTGGCTGTTTAAAATTGCCTCGAATGAGATTTCGCAACACTACCGACAGACACAAAAAACGCGCATCGTAAGCGTGGAAGATACCGACCTGACGAGTGTCATGGATGAAGTAGAAGAAGATGATAGTGAACTACACAAACTGAATTTAGTAAAAGTCTTGGACACATTAGACCAAAAAGAAATGCAACTGATTGAAATGCGATTTTTTGAACAACGCCCCTTTAAAGAAATCGCCGACGTACTGGGTATGACCGAAAGCAATGCTAAGGTGAAAACGTACCGCATTTTAGAGCGATTGAAAACCAAATTAACCAAATTGACCGATTTAAGCTAAGCGAGGAGGAGCCATGAGCAACAATTACGACATAAAACGCAATTTACAACAACCGTCCAGCGCGGACATTGCGAAGTACCAGAACTTCGATGCGCTGCTGGAAAAATACAAAGCTGCCGCTCCTGAGGGCGGGACCGTCATACCTATGCAACCGCGCGAAGGGCGTGGCGCTATCGTCCGTAGAATGACTTATCTGGCAGCCGCAGCCGCTGTGTTGGCGGGCATTTTCTTTACTTATAACTGGCTACAAAAACCAACTACGCCAGCCCTAACCGAAACCGAATATTTTGCACAAAAGCCTTTTATTCATTCACCGTTGAAGGAGCTCCAGCCCGAATCGGTCGCGTACAAAGTAGATGCTACGAAAGGCGGCATCTATAAAATGAAAACCGGCTCTAAGCTGGTGGTACCGACCGAAGCGTTTATGACCAACCGAGGTGAATTGATTGAAGGCGAAGTGGATTTGTACTACCGCGAAATGAAGGATTATGTGGACTTTTTTGTGGCAGGTATTCCGATGGTGTATGATTCGGCAGGTGTGAAGTTTAATTTAGAATCTTCCGGCATGGTAGAAATTTATGCACAAAAAAATGGCGAACGCGTACAATTAGCACCCGGTAAGGCGATTGAAGTAGAATTAGTAGCGGAGATTTATATGCGAGAAGGTGCAGCGTTGCCGAATTATAATGTTTACCAGTTGGATACTACTTCTCGAAATTGGACGTATCAGGATATTGATAATATTCAAATTGTTGAAAATGCGGAAGATACTTACTTCAACAACAACAATCCCATAAATGTACTTCGCAAGGAGTACGCGAACACTTTAGCCGCTATCACCCTCGCAGCCGACACCCGGCTGCGGGAGATAGAGGCGTCTGTACCGCGCCCGATAGAACCACTCAAACCGCAGCGCGAAGCAGGCAATACGCCTTCCATCGAATTGGATTTCACCGATAATAGTGTCATCGTAGAAGATGACCCGAATACACCTGAAAACGAAAACGAACGGCTGAAGAAAGGGTACGGAGACGCGATTTGGCAAATAGCCCCGGGTACGGCTTACGATGAACAACGACTTTCTAAAATAACCTGGGAGACCTTCCGCCTCCGTCCCTTGAACAGCCAACGCTATGAACTCACATTACAAAAAGGCAATCTGACAGAAAAAATAACCGTCATGCCCGTGCTGACCGGAAAGGATTATGACCGCGCTGTGCGGAATTATGAAAAAGAACATGCCGATTGGCAAGCAGCTTTAGCAGCATGGGAAGCGCAATTAAAGTCTCAAAAAGACGAAGTGAATCAAAAGTTGGTAGCTGATAAAACCGCCGCCCAACAAGCGTTTGAGCAAAAACTGACGGCTTCTGGTGAAAATGTGCAAGATGCGCTGATGACTAAAAAACGCGTACTCAATCGCTTCAAAGCCAGCAGCTTAGGCGTGTGGAATTGTAGTCAATTGATGTCGGCTGCGAATTCAGTATTGCAAAGTGATTTAGAAGACCAAACCGGTGAAAAATATCGCCAGCAGGAAGTATATTTAGTGAATAAATATCAGAATACTGTTTATCGTTTCTATGCAGCTGAAGATGCGCTGATTCGATTCCAAGAAGGCTCTGATAACTTGCTTTGGATTGTAAATGACCAACGTCAAATCGCCGTGTTAAAACCTGCGGATTTCAAAAAAGCAACCCAAGCCGACCAACGCAAAATCGTGCTGCAACGCTTGGAAACGCCCATTCGCGAGGAAAAAGATGTGCGAGCGATACTGAGTTTTCAATAGGAATACACTTTATAAAATCTCCCGCAGATAACGCAGATTTTTTTTCTATGCGAATTCTGTGGGAGATAAATAATATTATAAATTTCGACATTCGTTCCCCTTTTTTTCTTATTGTAATACTTCTACTTCTTATAACTATCTTTCTTTTTTGTAAACAAAAGCAATCCTTTTTTCCTTGTTTTAAACAACGTATTATAGATGCAGCACACTTCATAGGTCGCTGTATCTTTTGGACATTTCATCCGTTAAACAGGCGTGTTCATCTAAAAAAACGGACGCATTGGGATTCGGAATGTTATATTTGGCATTTAACAATTACAATTTATGGGACAATTTTGGAAATTTGTATTTGCCTCCTGTCTGGGGGTATTCTTGTGTATCGTTTTGGTGTCAATTATCGGTATTTCTATTATATCAGGTATTGCCAGCAGCGCGGAGAAGCCGCCGAAAGTAAATCCGAATACGGTGCTGCATCTCAAGTTTGACAATCCCGTCCCGGAAAAGACGAATAATGTAGAAATGACCACTTTTTCCCTGAAGGAAGTACAAGTGATGGGTTTGGAGGACATTCTAAATACTTTAGAAAAAGCGAAAGCCGACGATAATATCAAAGGCATTTTTATAGAAACGGATGCTGTTGCGATGGGCATTGCTACGTCGCGCGTGTTGCGGGAAGCATTAGCAGATTTTAAAAGTGATGGAAAATTTATATATGCTTATTGTGAATATTGCTCTCAAGGCGCGTATTATCTGGCTTCGGTAGCCGACCAATTGTCGGTCAATCCACAAGGGATTATTGATTTTAGAGGTTTTGCGGCGCAGATTCCATTTTTTAAAAATATGCTGGATAAAATCGGGGTGAAAGTGGAAGTTTTCTACGCCGGTAAATTCAAAGGTGCGACGGAGCCGTATCGCCGTACCGAACTGTCGCCTGAAAATCGCTTGCAAACCCGTGAATATCTGGATGATATGTATCGGATGTTTATAGACGATATCAGCAAATCGAGAAAGTTGAGTGCCAATGAATTGAGAGGCATTGCGGATGGTTATTTGGCAGTAGACCCTACGAACGCACAACGATTAAAAGTAATAGATGCCGTCGCATTCCGAGATGAAACGATGGGCAAAATTCGAGAAAAACTTGGTTTGAAAGAAACAGATGACATCAACTTGCTCAAGCTCGAGGATTATTTTAAAAGCAATCCGCCTTCCAAAGATTATAGTTCTAAAAATAAAATTGCAATCGTTTACGCCGAAGGCACCATCGTAGATGGTAAAGGCGATGTGGGCAGTATCGGCGATGAAAAATACATGAAAGTGCTCCAACAAGTGCGTGGAGATAATCGTATAAAAGCAGTTGTACTGCGTGTAAATTCGGGCGGCGGCAGCGCATTAGCTTCTGAAAATATCTTGCGCGAAGTCAAATTGATTCAACAAACAGGTACGCCCGTCATTGTTTCTATGGGCGATTATGCGGCTTCTGGCGGTTATTACATCGCAGCTTCTGCGGATACGATTGTGGCGGAACCGAATACTTTAACTGGTTCTATCGGCGTGTTCAGTATTTTTCCAGTAGCAAAAGAATTATTGAATAATAAGCTCGGCATCAGCATGGATACAGTGAAAACCGGAAAATTTGCGCACGGATTGTCTCCATTTTTTGATGTGTCGCCGGAAGAACGGCAGATTTTACAAAATAGAACAAATATTACATACGAAACTTTCCTCAAGCGAGTGAGCGATGGCAGAGGTATGACGCGCGACCAAGTCAACGAAATCGCGCAGGGACGCGTGTGGACTGGCACAAGAGGCAAACAAATTGGCTTGGTAGATGTAATTGGCGGCTTGGACGAGGCGGTGAAAATTGCAGCTTATAAAGCAGGCGTGAAAGAATATAGAACGGTCGAATATCCGGCTATAAAAGATTCTTGGCAGCGGATTTTGGACGACCTTACTGGTGGTGAAGAAGATGTGCGTACCGACCGAATGTTGAAGAAAAGTTTAAACGAATGGTATCCATATTACTTATTTGTGAAAGAAATTCAGGATTCAAAAGGCGTACAGGCACGGCTGCCATTTATCATTCCATTCAAATAATATGCTAATCTCGCCGTGCGGGACAAGTTTTGCTGATACTGTTAAAAAAGGAGCCAAATTATTTACAACTTAAATAATTCGGCTCCTTTTTTGAAAAACAGTCTGATATCTGGCATCCGACTTCTGACATCCTCCCTAAACTTCCTTCCCTTTCGCGTGTTTATCTCGCGGATTTAGTCCGGAAGAAAACATGAAAAATTACTTTTCGCTGATTACGTTTAGCCATACGGTTTTTGCCTTGCCATTTGCGCTGCTTGGCTTTTTTTTAGGCACGTTGGAGACTGGCAATGGGTTTAGTTTGACCCTGTTTTTGCTGGTTTTATTGTGTATGATTTTTGCGCGGAGTGCGGCGATGGCGTTCAATCGTTATCTCGACCGCGATATTGATGAAAAAAATCCACGCACTACCAAACGCGAAATTCCTGCTGGTATTATTTCCCCGCGACAAGCACTTTTCTTTGTAATTCTTAATGCTGCATTTTTCATTATTACCACTTATTTTATCAATCCGCTTTGCTTTTACTTGTCTCCCGTAGCCTTGGCGGTTATTTTGGGGTATAGTTATACCAAACGCTTCACGTTCTTGTGTCATTTTATTTTAGGATTGGGCTTGTCATTGGCACCAATTGGCGCATACTTGGCGGTGGGTGGCGGCTTTGATTTGATTCCAATTTTATATTCGATTGCGGTGTTATTATGGGTATCTGGATTCGATATTATTTATGCATTACAGGATGAAGAATTTGATAAATCCTTGCAACTCAATTCTATACCTGTAAAATTAGGTCGGAAGAATGCACTTCTACTTTCTTCGTTATTACATATTATTTCTGCCATTACAATTATTATAGCTGGATATCAGTTAGCTGCGCATTATCCACAATTCAGTTGGCTGCAATGGCTGGCGACAGGCATTTACATCTCGCTACTTATTTATCAACATACTTTGGTGAAAACCAATGATTTAAGCCGCGTGAATCGGGCATTTTTTACCTCGAATGGCATCGCGAGCGTCATTTTTGGGACGTTGATGATTTTGGATATTTACGTTTGAAGTAGTATTGGGTACTTGGTATTTAGACATACACTTGAACACTCAGCCACTCATGCTCTTGGGCACAAATTTACTTTTGGCGTGGTTTTGAAAATTGATAGAATGGTATTTTGTCTGGATGGAGTAAAGAAGTGTTGTTTGCGCCGGGCATCGGAATAACATTACCCATTATATCAGGCGCTTGTATTCGAATAAAATAAATGTGTTCATCCGCAGCCGTAACGCCGGTTTGTCCAACTTGATATTCACCGATAATAGCATTAGAAAAAACTTTATTTTTAAGTTCAAAAGTAGAAATGCCATTTTCTGGTGAAAAATTGAATGGCTCAAATTGCAGCATATCAGTCTGTTGAGCAGAAACGAAATTGCAAAGAATTATTGCAAATAAAAACAATAGGAGTGTAGACTTGAAAGATTCCATTTTTCTGAAAGTTAGTTGTTATAAAGAGTTGATTCTCAACAAAAAGGTTGCTTTAAATTTAAAAGTCTAAACCCACTTGGTCATTTGGTCACTAAGTCTAATGTGGTCAACTTAAGGTAGAAACAAGGTGCAGCGCACCGAAATAGTTATAGAAAAAAAGAAAAACGCGTTTGCGAGGTGCAGCGCACCGGTATATTTCGGTGCGCTGCACCTATCCGTACGGTGGTGAAATATTTCTATAAAGATTTCGCGGCGATGCCGCTTTCCTTAAAGGTCACTTGGTCACTGATTCTCCAAGTTTCACCATCGGCTCAATAATTCCATTCACATCCCAGCACACATTCATGCCAAATAAAATATTTTTTCCTTTCATACGATAAGTAGATAATGTTTTCAGGGGTTCGGCACTTTGTATCGTTCCGGTTTCTTGATGGACGGTAGTTATGACGCAACGCTCACATGTTTTTACCGCCCGAAAATGTAAGTCGCCGATTTGAAAATCGTTCCAAGTATCTTCCTCGTAAGGCGCGCCGCCTGTGAAGACAAGATTGGGGCGAAAACGATTCATCGGTACGGGATTTTTGAGGCGTGTATTCAAATCATCCAAAGAGGCTTGTCCAATAATTAATATTGGATAGCCATCTGCGAAACTGACCATATCATCCGGTTGGCTATAATTCGGGTTTGTCGGGCGAACGCTGTTGTCGGGCATATACACGAGTTGACACCGAGTTTCTAAGGCTTCGCTCAACCATTCATTTGATAACTTGCTGACAATTAGTGATTTACAAGTGTCTTTCCAGATTTGTACTACACTTTCTTTTAATCCGTCTGCTGGTTCTAATGAAATTTGTAAGGGTTCAAAAGCCTTCGTTGCATGGCGAATAATGAGGCTGTCTTCCGTGATTTCGGTAGTCAAAAGTGCCATTTGCGGAAACGCCCGTTGGGTAAAAAAATTGCCATTTTCGTCTGTGAGCATCCAGCGGCGGTCATATTGTAAGCCACGTTTTTCTACTTTTGCAGCGGAGAGCGAAATGCCGCGCAAGGATTTGACAGGATAAACAAAAATACCGGTGAGTTGCATTTGAAAAATTTAATGCGTAAAAAATTGTTGTAAAAGTAACCTTTTGTGCCGATTTGCGTATGTAATGGAAGGACAAATTGTGTCAGTAGGCAGTTGGCTGTACGCAGTCGCTAATTACTTGGTAAATAAGTTTTTAAAATATTATAATAATTAATCGGGCAAATTTAAATTATAATAAAATTCAACTTAAAATACTGGTTGTCAACGTTTTGAGAGACCGCCTACTGCTAACTTAAAACTGCCTACTTACTTATGTTATTTTAATTTTGTCTTGGTATTAGGAAATAAGAAATACGATAATTAACGAAAAATCGTTAAAAAGCCAAACCAGACCGATTATGAAAAAATATTACTTCACTTCACTATTGTTATTTGGGGTGCTGCTAAGTTGGTCACAAAGTGCCAAGCTGAAAAAGGCAGATGAATATATGGAATTAATCCAATATCAGGAAGCCATTCAGTTGTATCGAGAAATACTTGCCAAAAGCGATGACCCAGATGTAAAGGCGAAAATCGCAAAAGCATATTACAAATTACATGATTATGCCAATGCGGAACTTTGGTACGAACAATTGGCAAAAATGCCAGAACCGAACCCAATCCATTTACTAAATTATGGACAGTTATTACAATATAATGGAAAATGTACGGGGGCGGAAGAATGGTACAACCGTTACCTGCGCCTGCGCCCGTATGACCTGCGCAAGAAGCAACTGCAACGTGCCTGTGCATACGCAGAAGAATTAATGAATAAAAATACGGCAATTTATCAAGTGCAATTACCTATTTTTAATGGAATTGGCGAGGATTTGAGTCCGGCTTTTTACAAAAATGGATTGGCGTTTGTTTCGATGCGAAGCGATTCTACCAATAAAAATGCAGGTAATTTTTTTGATTTATATTTTGTAAATATTCAAAATTCTAATAATGAGTTGAAATATGGAACGCCCGAACGATTTGCGGAAGGCTTGAATTCGAGCTACGGCGAAGGGATTGGCGCATTCACGTTTACAGAAAAAGATACCGAAATTTATTTCACCCGCAATCATCAAAAAAGTAAAACGGAAACGGTATCTCGTTTGGAAATTATACGGGCACAGAATCCGAATGATAGCGTTTGGGGCAATTTGGAGCCCGTTTCTTTCAATAACAAAAGTTATTCTGTAGCGCATCCTTCGCTCCCGGCGGACGGCGAGCGACTCTACTTTTCTTCCAATATGCCAGGTGGTTTTGGCGGCAGAGATTTATATTTTTCTGATAAAATAGCAGGGCAGTGGGGACCGCCGGTGAATCTGGGACCGACTATCAATACAGAAAGCGACGAGGTGTACCCATTTTATCAAAATAAACGACTGTATTTCGCATCTGATGGGCAGGTTGGTTTGGGTGGAATGGATGTTTTTTTTGTGAATGATTTGGGTAATGGCGACTGGAGTGAGGTAGAAAATCTCGGCGCGCCGATTAACTCTTCGTTCGATGATTTTGGCTTGGTGGCGATGCCGGAAGGGCAGTTGGGTTATTTCACGTCCAATCGTCCGGGCGGCGTGGGCAGTGATGATATTTATAGTTTTACAACCAATAATGCAATAGCAAAATCAAAAATATTTTTCGACTTGACGGACGCAACGACTGGCGCTATTTTACAAACATCAATTATTACAAGTAATTGTAAAGAAATTATATTGGTAGAACGCCAAGGAAATCAATTATTTATACAATTACAAAAAGGACAATGTTGTGAATTTTCTTTTGCTTTAAAAGGCTATATATCACAAAATCGGGAAGTGTGCGCTACAGAAGCAGGCAGTATAAAAATAGCCTTGCAGCCGGAAACTCAATCTAAAGTAATTGTCGGAACGGTTTTTGACCAGCAAACGGGCGCACCGCTCGAAGGCGCAATGGTGAAACTCTTGAGCGACAAATGCGGCGACAATGTCATCACCAGTACCAATGCTGTCGGACAATTCAGTTTCCCTATCAAAAAAGCGTGCTGCTACCAACTTCGGGTGGAAAAAGACAATTTTTTTGCAACGACCCTCGAAGAAAAAATTTGTACAGAAACCAGAACTGGCACGATTGAAACCAAATTTTTCTTGCAACCGTTCGTCGCCGGTAACAATAGTGCACCGATGAGCGAAGTGCCGGAAGAAGTTACTACTTTCAAAAAAAGTGCCAAAGAATATGAATCTGGCAATCCGATTGCTTACGTCTTAAATATTTATTATGATTTGGGTAAAAGCAATATTCGCGCAGACGCTAAAACCGAATTAGAAAAGTTATTAAAAATACTAAATGATAATCCTGATTTGATTGTAGAACTCAGCGCCCACACGGACTCCAAAGGAGACAGCCGCCAAAATCTTCCTTTGTCCCAACGCCGTGCGGAATCCGTCGTCAATTGGCTCACCAAACGCGGCATCCAGCGAGACCGCCTCGTGGCAGTCGGCTACGGCGAAAAGCAATTACTCAACGAGTGTGACGACGGCGTCCCCTGCACCGAAGAACAACACCAGCTCAATCGGCGCACGGAGTTTAAAGTGTTGGGGAAGGTTAAATAATGTGCCAATTTGCTGATTTGCTAATGTGTTAATTATGCTCTCAATCATTACGCTATAATAAAAATAGTTTAAATAACGAGGCACTTATTTATATCAATTTTTGATATGCTGATATTTACAGAATGGAGTAAGTAATAAGCGCATTGACACATTGGCAAATCAGCACATCGGCACATCACTCACAAGCGCCCTCCTTCCATTTTTTCACGCCCTCGCCGCGTGCCACGCATTCATTGCCGTAAGTTTTGCCATCACAACCGCACACTGGCTTATAAATCATAGTGCAAACCATATCAGGAGTTTTTGCGCCCAAGCAATCATCATCCACGCGGGGCGTTTTTTTACAAGTAGCTGCCGTAAGTGATAAAAGGAGTAAACAAAAAAATAGGTTTTTCATAATGAATTGTTTGTTTTGAAACGTTATATAATGAGATGCCAGACAAATCTCCCGCAGATTTTAAAAAACGGCTCTATTTTTATTTTGGGTTGCTGTACTTATCATCATAAAGCAAAACCTACTAAACATTAGTCCAAATTACGCTAGTAATTCAAAATCGCGATAGAATCAAAATATTATCTGCGAAATCCGCGAAATCTGCGGGAGGTAAAAATTATGCTATAACTTTTAGTATTTAATTTTAAAATTGAATAAAATAAACTTTTACCGCGTTTATTTGTACTAAACTATTGACTTTAAACATTATAGCTACAACGAACAACCGAACAAAAGGTAAGATGAGAAAGGTAATAATTTTAGGTCTTCCTTTGTTTTATGAAAAAATTGAAACGATGAAATTAACAAACACAATCCTATGCTTCACGCTATTACTATTTGTGAATAGCTCGCTTTTTGCACAATTCAGAGGCGATTTGCGCAAAGCGAACAAAGAATATGAATTACACGCCTACAATCTCGCCATTAAGTCATTTCGAGAAGCCCTCGACCGCCGCCCGGAAGACGTGGAAGCCCTTAGCAAGATAGCGGATAGCTACCGCCACCTCAACCAACTGGAAGAAGCCGAAAAATACTACGTGCGGGCAGTCTCAAAAAAAGATGTAGAACCGATGCGGAAACTTGAATACGCACACGTACTCAAGTCCCTTGGCAAATACGACGAAGCGCGAAAATGGTATGTAGAATACGCCCGAACGGACGCTGCGGCAGGCAATCATTTTGCGGAAAGCGCGGATTTTGCTAAAAACCAACAGAATGCAGCTTCGGTTTATACAGCCGTGGATGAATTTGTAAATTCTTCCTCTTCCGATTTTGGTCCTGCTTTTTATAACAATAGCAATCAGGTCGTTTTTGCTTCGGCACGGGTGGACATTCAGCGAGGCAGCACCAACTGGACAGGCAATGCGCGCAACCAACTTTTTGTAGCTGCTGTGGGTAGAAATGGGTATCTCGAAGCGCCGTATTTTTTAAAAGACGACACCCGAAATGCGTTCAATGAAGGTCCGGTATCATTCAGCAATGACGGCAGATGGGTCGCATTTACTAGAAATAATTTGGTGGATGGTACGCGTCCGCTTGCCACGAGTGGTATGAATTTGAGTTTGTTTGTAGCAGAAGTTACATCCAGCGGTGATTGGATAAATGAAAAAGCTTTTCCGTATAATGGAACGAATTTTTCGGTCGGATTTCCAAGTTTTTCACCGGATGGAAATGCTTTGTATTTTGCATCAAATCGTCCCGACGGTTTTGGTGATTATGATATTTACGTGTCGTATCGAGTAGGTGGTACAGGTAATAATTGGGGCAACCCCGAAAATTTGGGTTCGATTGTAAATACGGCGGGTAGTGAAATTACGCCTTATTATGATGGAACGAATCTGTTTTTCTCCTCCGACTGGCACGATGGATTAGGTGGTTATGATGCGTTTCGGGCAGAAAATGCGAATGGCAGATGGGGACGTATTTTTCATTTGGGCAATGGCATCAATTCGCCGCGCGACGATTATGGATTTATTTATAATGCGTCCAAAAATTTGGGTTATGTCGTCTCCAATCGCTTGGGTGGCAGAGGAAATGAAGATATTTATAAAGTGAATAAAGCGGCGGATAATGTAATAGTACGTGTTAAAAATGCATCTGATGGCACACCGGTGGTAAATGCGATTGTGGATTTTGCAGCTTGTAATGAAGGGGCTTTTCAAACGGATGCAAAAGGCACCTATAGTTTTCAGGCAGTACAAGGATTGGATTGCAATTTGATTATTCGCAAAGAAGGGTATCAAAGTAAAAGTTTATCCATCACAACGGCTGGCGCGCGTCAAAATCGGGAATACGAAATCACGCTGAGTCGCACGGGCGAAGAATATATCGGTCGGGTCGTGAATTATAGCAGTCGGCTGCCGCTGGAAGGCGTAACCGTCACGGCTGTGAATCAGGCAACAGGTACCATGTTGGAGACGGTGAGTGACGCAAATGGCGAGTACATGCTGGCTATCAGTCCAAATGTGGTGTATGTGGTGCGCTACTCACGTCCGGGCTTCCGCGACATCAATCGTACCGTTCGCGCCAGTGGCAATGCCGGTCAAGATGCACTTGGTATTATTGAAATAGCAGATGTGAATACGGTGTTGCCTCCTTCTTCCGGCACAGGTACAGGTGGTGGTTCAGGCACTGGGACTGGCGGTGGCAGCGGAAATACAACAATTCCAAGCGGTTATTCGGTGCAAGTAGCAGCCGTCAATCAACCCAACTTGGCGCAATATCCTGATTTGGCTAATTTTGGAAATATTTACACCAAAAAAGAAGGCACAAAATATAAAGTACGGGTAGGTGTATTTGCCACTCGCGAAGAAGCGACAAGGGCACTCACGTTGATAAAAAATCAGGGTTATAAAGGTCCATTTATTGTACAAGAAGCAGGCGTTGCGGCTACAAATACGGGCGATAATTTGCAGCCCAAAGGAGATGGTGGTGGCAATCCTATAACTAATCCTGCAACAAGTAGTCGTTATAAAATTCAGTTAGCTGCGTATTCTAATTTGAAAAATTTTGACGCAGCAAAATTGAAGGGTTTAGGTAATATCGAAGAAGTAAAACGAGGAAAACTAACCGTGAAATATTTAGCTGGCTATACCACATTAGAAGAAACCAGACAGGCTTTGCGTGAAGCGAAAGCGGCAGGTTTTAAAGATGCGTATATGGTAGAAGATGTGAATGGAACTTTGAAAAAAGTACAGTAATTTAAGATGTGCCGTCCCGAAAAATTACGGGATGGCACATCTATCGTCTTTATTACGACAAAAACGTCTCCACTTTTTCCAGCGGCAAGCCAAACGCATCCGCCACGCCCTTATACACCACTTTTCCGTCCACTACATTCAAGCCTAATTTCAAAGAAGAATTTTCCTTACACGCTTTCACCCAACCTTTTTCTGCCAGTTGAATCGCGTAGGGTAGGGTAGCGTTCGTGAGCGCAATCGTGGACGTATATGGCACCGCGCCAGGCATATTCGCCACGCAATAATGCACCACATCATCAATGATGAAAGTCGGGTCGGCATGCGTCGTGGGATGGCAGGTTTCAATGCAACCACCTTGGTCAACTGCTACGTCTACCAGCACCGTACCGGGACGCATCATTTTGAGCATATCTCTCGTAATCAAATTCGGTGCTTTTGTACCTGGAATCAGTACCGCACCTACGATTAAATCTGAATCTTTAATATGATGGCGAATATTATATTCATTAGAATAAATCGTAATAACATTCGGTGGCATAAAATCCGATAAATACCGCAATCGCGTCAAACTAATATCCATAATTACCACTTCTGCGCCTAAACCCGCCGCCATTTTCGCAGCCTGCGTCCCAACAATTCCACCGCCCAAAATCAATACTTTGCCCGGCGGCACACCCGGTACGCCACCGAGTAATACACCACGACCTTTGATTGGTTTTTCCAAATACTTTGCGCCTTCTTGAATCGCCATGCGCCCCGCCACTTCCGACATGGGTATCAATAATGGCAAGGAACGGTCGGGCATTTCCACTGTTTCATAAGCCAGACAAACGGCTCTGCTTTTAATCATCGCGTGGGTGAGCGGCTCATAAGAAGCAAAATGAAAATATGTAAAAACCAAATGATTCGGCTTTATCAAATTATATTCTACTTCAATTGGCTCTTTCACTTTCATAATCATCTCCGCGCTGCTAAATACTTCTTCAGCCGTGTGTAATATTTTTGCACCTGCAGACTGGTATTCGTCATCATCAAAGCCACTGCCTTCCCCAGCATTCGTCTGAATGTACACGGTATGTCCGCGTTTGCTCAATTCAAATGCCCCAGCAGGCGTGAGGGCGACGCGGTTTTCATTGTCTTTAATTTCTTTTGGCACTCCGATAATCATGGATGTTGTATTTTATTTGGTTAGGAAATGGAAAGGCTGCAAAAATAAGAAAGGTTTTTTTAAACTGTACGCTTAGCACTTTTTTAACCGCAGAGGCGCAGGGGTCGCAGAGCGCTCAGGACGTTTTTTGCAATTGCAAAGGGCTAATTTTATAATTTATTTACAATGCGTTTTATTCCATCCACCATTTTTACTACATTAAAATTCAATAATAAACCCAGCTTGCAGTCAGAGAGTTTAAGATAAGTGAGCAGTTGAGCGGCATGAATATCATGTAGCATTCCGACGGATTTAATTTCAAGAATCACTTTTTGTTCTGCTAAAATATCAATCCGGTAACCACAATCAAGTTGTACCGCTCTATAAATAACTGGTAAACTTTTTTCAATAACAATATTCAAACCAGCTTCGCGCAATTCAAAAGCAAGACAAGCTTGGTAAGCAGATTCAAGTAACCCCGGACCTAATGCTTTGTGTACTTTTATAGCCGCATCTACAATAATGGCTGAGATTTCGTTTTCGTGCATGAAATTTCATTTCTCTTTATGACTTCAAGCACAACAAAAAATCACACCAAAGGAAAAAAATGTCCTAAGTACGCTGCAACCCCTGCACCTCAAAAAACCTCCTGAGCGCACTGCGACCCCTGCGCCTCTGCGGTAAAAAAAATGCCAAGAGCGTCGCTATGAAAGAAAAATGTTATGCTTTACTTTCGGTATCAACCCCTTTTCCCTTGCCACCTCAAACAAATACTGCACCGCCGCTCTCCCTTTCTCCCCTAAATCAACCGTATAATTATTCACATACAACTTAATATGCTGATACCTCACCGCCTCTTCCATCTCTTGCGAATGCGCACGTACAAAGTCAAAGGAGGATTTCGGATTTTCAAACGCAAATGCTACACTTTTTTTTAAAATTCTATTTACTTTATGTTGAATATCTTCCGGTAAAGTTCTTTTTATTACAATACCACCTAACGGAATCGGCATTCTGGTCGTCGTTTCCCAATATTCGCCCAAATCTATTATTTTGACTAAACCTTTATCTTGATAGGTAAACCGATTTTCGTGAATAATTAATCCAGTATCTACTTCATCCTTTAAAACCGCGGCTTCAATATTTGAAAATAGTGTTTCTACTTTATTTTGCGCTTCAGGATATGCCACGCCCAATAAAAAATTTGCAGTCGTATACTTGCCCGGGATGGCAATTTTTCCATTTATAATTTCTTCATCCGACATTGGACGCATGGCAATCAGCAATGGACCACAATTATTTCCCAGCGCACTTCCTGCATCCAATAGCCGATAATGTTCTGTCAGATACGCAAACGCATGATAACTCAGTTTTGTAATATCCAAATTTCCAGCAAAAGCTTTTTGATTGAGTGCTTCCACATCTTCCATAACCACTTCAAATTCAAGACCTTCCGTATCAATCTTGTTGTGAATCATCGCATCAAAAATAAATGTATCATTGGGACAAGGCGAAAAGCCTAAGGATAATTTCATACTTTTGCTTTTTGTTGTGTTCAAGTGCGCAGGTGTTCAAGTGTTCAGGTACGCTTGTGACGTGGGCAACAAGAACACATAAATACACGAATACATGAGCACGATTCAGATAATCTACGAAGACAATCATCTCATTGCGGTAAACAAGCAGCCCGGTGCACTGGTTCAAGGCGACGAAACGGGCGATACGCCGCTGAGTGAAGAGGTGAAATTATACATCAAAGACCGGTACAGCAAGCCGGGCGATGTATTTTTGGGTGTGATTCACCGGCTCGACCGACCCGTGAGCGGCGTGGTGATTTTTGCGCGCACGAGTAAGGCACTGGAGCGCATGAATTTACTTTTCAAGGAGCGGAAAATTGAGAAAACCTATTGGGCAATTGTCAATGACCGACCCGACCCGTTAAACGGAAGATTGACGCATTTTATTCAAAAGGAAAAGACCAGAAATGTAGTGAAAGCCTTTGATTTCAAGAGTAGCCGTGCCAAAGATGCGAAAGAAGCGATTCTGGATTATGAATTAATTGCCGAAATAGGCGACCAACATTTGCTGGAAGTGCGTCCACACACGGGGCGTCCGCACCAGATTCGGGCGCAGTTGTCCAAAGTGGGCTATCCGATTCGGGGCGATTTGAAATATGGGCATCCAAAAGCCAATGACGACGCTTCCATTTGTTTGCATTGCCGAAAATTAGCATTTGAACATCCGGTGACGAAAGAACGGGTAGAAATTAAATCCAATCCACCCAACAATCAGTATTGGCGTATTTTTAGAAATCAGTTTTAATTTTAGAGTTTGAGGTTCGCTATAACAAAATAGATGCCAGGGAAAGAGATACCAGATGCCAGACTGAAACGTGAACCTCTCTCAACCTTAGCCTTAAATCTTAACCTCAAACTTATAAACCCGCCATAGCCGTTCCCGCAATCCAGCCGCCCGTCCAAGCCGCTTGGAAGTTGAAGCCGCCGGTAATCGCATCAATATTCAACACTTCGCCAGCAAAATATAAGTTTGGAAATAACTTACTTTCAAAGGTTTTAAAATTTACTTCTTTCAAATCAATGCCGCCTGCGGTAACGAATTCTTCTTTGAATGTGCTTTTGCCACTTACTTTGAATTCCGCGCTACACAATTGATTAACAAGTAATTGCAATTCTTTTTTACTCGCGTCCGCCCAGCGTTTTTCTTCGGGAATATTGGCCGCAGCGACCAGACTTTTCCAGAGGCGTGTGGTCAAACCAAACTGTGGATTGGCAAAAATTTGCTTTTTCGGATGGTCATCTTTTAATGCTAATAATTCTTCTAAAACAATATCCGCTTTTTGATTTAACCAATTGACCAAAATTGTAAAATCATAATTCAAATCTGCTAATTCTCTTGCGCCCCACGCCGAGAGTTTTAAAATCGCCGGACCGCTCATGCCCCAATGCGTGATGAGTAGCGGACCCTTTGCAGACAATTTAGAATTTTTGACTTGCACCAACGCTTCTGGCACGGAAACGCCCGGCAAATCCTGAATGCGCTCGTCTTTGATATTGAAAGTGAAAAGCGAGGGAACGGGAATTGTTACTTGATGACCCATTGCTAAAAGTGCTTTCCATACAAATGGATTACTACCTGTTGCTAATAATAGTTTGTCCGCTATAAATTCTTTGTCCTCCGTTATAATTTTCCAGTTGTCGGAATCTGCACCAATATCAAAATGTTTAACCCGCGTTTGCGTCAAAATTTTCACGCCAGCTTGAATAGCACTTTCCCACAGACAATCAATAATCGTTTGAGAATCATCGGTCACAGGAAACATTCGCCCGTCGTCTTCTATTTTTAATTCCACGCCACGTTTTTCAAACCAATCTACGGTATCGCCAGCCGCGAAACGATTAAACGGACCGAGCAATTCTTTGGAGCCGCGTGGATAGTTTTTTGACAATTCGACCGGAATCCAACAAGCGTGCGTCACATTGCAACGACCGCCACCGGAGATTTTTACTTTTTCCAATACATTTTTGCCTCTTTCCAGAATCGTTACTGTTGCATTCGGATTTAATTCTGCGCATCGAATGGCAGCGAAAAAACCAGCAGCACCGCCTCCTACGACGATGATTTTCATACTTTTATCATTCATTTGACCTTGATTCGTTGGACTAAAGGATTGACTTGATATAATTTTGTTTGATGTTTAAACAGTTACACTTTTTTTGAATAGGATATACGAATAATAATTTTTTTTCATTTTAAAAAATAACTGCAAAATCATATCGTTAATACGCTGTTTCGTCCAATTTTGACGCAACTTTACAGCAAAATTCTCGTACAAAACTAAAAACACTATTTAAAAATGAAAACTACATTCAAATTGTTGGCATTGCTCTGCGTGAGCGCCACGGTAATCCCAGCTTTTTCGCAAACGCCCGCTCCCAACACCATCTCCGTGTACGGCAGTGCTGAGCGCACGGTAGAACCCGATGAAATTTTCTTGAGCTTAACCCTGCAAGAGTACAACGCTGAAGGTGCGAAAATGGCTATCAGCAAACTCGAAAGTGACCTGCAAAAAGCGGGAAAAGAAGTAGGGCTTGCAGCAAATGGTATCATTCTGGAAAATGTAAGCGGCTTCTCCAATTATGGCGCGGAGGGGATGGCGGATTTTATGATTTCCAAAACCTATCAAGTACGCGCTTCCAATTATGATGTGATTGGCAAGCTGCTCGCAAAAATAGGCAATCAAGGCTTGACGACTGCAAACGTAGTGTATTTCAATCATTCCAAATCAAAAGAATATACGAATGAATTGAAAGGCAAAGCTTTAGAAAATGCTAAAATGGAGGCGGAAAGTTTGTTGAAATCTTCCGGTAGAAAATTGGGCCCGCTTGTAAATATTGATGTGTATCAAGATTTTAGTGTGCCATATTATGATGGATATGCGCCGTATTATGGAGCACTTGGAGCGCCTGCCCCCGGCAAACTCAGCACCAAACCGATGACGCTGCGTTATTCTCTCAAGGTTACGTACGCGATTCAGTAATATCGTAATTAGTGATTGGTGAGGAGTGATTAGTTAAAAAATCACGTTTCACCAATCACTCCTCACGTTTCACAAATTTACCCGTTCCATTCTTGGTGTAAAAAAGTGCATCACGAGCCAAGCCACCAGATACGCGCTTCCGCAAATTAAAAATATAATATTATAGCCGATTGAAATATTCCCAGCCGTTTTATAATAATCTAATAAATAACCGACTAATAACGGAAATAAAATACCGCCGACAGAGCCCGCCATGCCACCAATGCCTACCACCGAACTCACCGCTCTTTTTGGAAACATATCGGATGCCGTCGTGAAAATATTCGCGCTCCACGCCTGATGCGCTGCGGCTGCCAAACTAATTAATGCTACTGCGACCCACACATTCGTTGCAAACTGCGCTGTCATAATGGGTAATACGCATAAAGCAAAAATGAACATCGCGGTCTTTCTGGCTCTGAATACTTCCCAGCCGTTTTTGATAAAATAACTCGACAAATAACCGCCGCCAATGCTGCCAATCGTCGTCGCTGTGTAAACAATTACTAACTCCCAACTGGGTTTTCTTAAATCAATCTGGAACGTCGTAGAGAAATAGGAGGGGAGCCAAAACAAGAAAAACCACCAAATCGGGTCGGTCAAAAACTTGCCGAATATGAATGCCCACGTTTGCCGAATGCTGAAAAGTTTGCCCCACGTGACGCGCTCGGTGGAAAGGTCGCTGGCAGATTGGTCATCGCTGTGAATATAATCGTATTCTGGTTGGGTCAACCGCCTTTGTTTGCTAGGGATTTCGTAAAAAATAATCCAGAAAATCAGCCAGATAAAACCAATCGCGCCGGTGATAATAAACGCTTCTTCCCAACCGTACGCCCCCAAAATCCAAGGCACCATAATCGGCGCAACGACCGCCCCAATATTCGCACCGGAATTAAAAATACCCGTTGCTAATGCTCTTTCTTTTTTTGGAAACCATTCTGCTACCGATTTTATCGCCGCCGGAAAATTGCCCGCTTCGCCTAAGCCTAATGCTGCCCGCGCTGCCATAAATCCACCTGTACTCTTTGCAAATGCGTGCGCAATTGCCGCAATACTCCACGCAATAATGGAAATAATATAGCCGCGCTTCGTGCCGATGATGTCAATAAACCGTCCAAACAATAGTAAGCCCAAGGCATAAGCCGTCGAAAACGCCATGACCACTTGGCTGTAATCCGTCTCCGACCAACTGAATTGTGCTTCCAATGTCGGTTTTAATAAACCAATCACTTGCCGGTCGAGATAATTAATCGTGGTAGCAAAGAACAGCAGCGCGACTACCGTCCAGCGGTAGTTTCCAATTTTTTCATTCATTCCATTACCATTTAATTGCTTCAGTAAAATATCACGCAAAGGCGCAAAGACGCAAAGTTTTTAATTTGGCACATAGCCAATATTTCATGTTTCATGCGAAATTATAATAAAAGCAATATCACAATATCACAATATCATGTTTCACAAACGCCATCAACACTTGAATACGTTCTTTCAAAACAGTCATATCCGTCGTATTAAATAGCTGCGAGCCAATGCCCACACAATTTATACCTGCTTGAAACCATTCGCGCAAGCTCTCTTCTGTTGGCTCCACGCCGCCTGTTACCATTAGTTTTACATCGCGCATGGGTCCCCGCAAGGCTTTTACAAAACCCGGACCCAACACATTGCCAGGAAATATTTTCACAATTGCTGCACCTAATAAAGTAGCCGTATAAATCTCCGTCAACGTCATTGCGCCCGGAATCCAAGGAATATCATGTTTTTTACAAACTTCGCCCACCGCTTCGGTTATCACAGGTTGCACAATGAAATCTGTACCTATTTTAATGAATCGTTCGGCTTCTTCCGATGTATAAATCGTGCCGATGCCCAACACTAAATCTGGGCAATTCGCCTCGGCATATCTTTTTAATTCCGTATAGGTTTCAACGGCATTCGCACTGCGATTTGTAAATTCAAAAACCCGAATGCCGCCGTCGTAGGATGCTTGCAATACTTTTTTAGAATATTCCGCATCGGTATGGGAAAAAACCGGCACGATGGGGTGCGCTAAAAGTTTTTCGAGAATTGTGTTCATGTTTTTATGTGTTCGTGTGTTCGGGTGTTTATGTGTTCGGGTGTTTATGTGTTCGGGTGTTTATGTGTTTATGTGTTCGTGTGTTTATGTGTTCGGGTGTTTATGTGTTCGGGTGTTTATGTGTTCGGGTGTTTATGTGTTCGTGTGTTCACGCGCTTTACATGAACACTTGAACACCTGAACACAATATTTATCGTAATAATTTCTCCATTGCTACTGTGTGTGTACTTTAAGTGAAGACAAGAACACCCGAACACAAGAACACAATTTTTACCTCAATAATCGTCCTGAAACATCTCCGCTCATTACTTGCTCTACTTCCGATACCGAGACGAGATTTCCATCCCCTTCAATCGTATGTTTCAAAGCCGAAGCCGCCACTGCAAAATTTAGTGCTTTTTGTTCATTATTATAATGTAAAGTTCCATAAATAAAGCCCGCCATAAACGCATCGCCGCCACCAATTCTATCTACAATCGGATTGATATCATAAGTAGACGTTTCTAAATAATCATTACCATTGTATAAAATTCCTTTCAATTGATTATGCGAAGCACTCAATGTTTCTCGCCGAGTGGTAATAATTTGCTTCATTTGCGGAAAGCGTTCCATCAATTGTTTTGAAATAGAAACAAAACTATTTACTTCGTTCGCTTTTGGTGTAATATTAAAAATATCCGCCGCATCGCCTTCTGAGCAAACGATTACATCACAACCCGCCACCAATTCAGGCATTACTTCCTGAACGGTTTTGCCATATTGCCACAAATTTCTACGATAATTGACATCCGCCGAGACCGTGATGCCCATTTTTCGTGCCGTTTGAATCGCCTCCAAACATGCCTTTGCCGCTGAATCTGAAATTGCTGGTGTAATGCCTGTCCAATGAAACCACTGTGCGTTTTGTAAAATATTTTTCCAATCAAACCAATCCGGTTCTAACTTCGCAAACGCTGAATCCGCGCGGTCATACACAATTTTACTCGCCCGTATCGAAGCGCCCACTTCCAAAAAATACAAGCCCAATCGTTCGCCCCGATATATAATTTTCGACGTGTCAATACCAAATTTCCGCAAATACGCACCCGCCGCACGACCCAAATCATTGTCAGGATAACAAGTCACGTGCATCGCCGGAACGCCCCAATGCGCCAGTGCCGCCGTTACATTTGCCTCGCCGCCGCCATAATTCACATCCAAACTCGTCGCTTGCCAAAACCGTTGATTCCCCGGTGCCGACAGCCGCATCATAACATCGCCAAATGTAACAATTTGTTTTACGTTCAAAAGTTTAAAGTTTGATGTTCAAAAGCCATAATTATCATAATTAAAAAAAATATTTACTCATTTAGTAAAAATACTATTTTGAAATAGTATGCGTGGCGGCTGCCCGGCAAATCACTGTCCGACGGAGGAGTTTGATTTGCCTAGACTTTTTTGGTGATTTTTTGTGGCGATGACAAAAAGTTACAAACTACAAGTGTAAGGAACAACTGAAAAATCTCTTCCTAAAAAGTGTGCAAAAACCTGATTTATCGAATGAGTTCTGCGGCAGATTTTTTTAAACCTGCATTCATCTTAAAATCAAAATAATTCTTTGCATTGTAATAACAAATGTTCTGCACCACTTCCCCAATCCAAGCCACATCATTCGGTAGCTCCCCATTCTCCACCTCTTTTCCCAATAAATTGCACAAAATCCGCCGAAAATACTCATGCCTCGGGTACGACAAAAAACTCCGCGAATCCGTCAACATTCCCACAAAACGACTCAACAAACCCATATTCGACAGGGCATTCAACTGCCGCTCCATGCCATCTTTTTGGTCCAAAAACCACCATGCCGAACCCCACTGCACTTTTCCCGCCACCGAGCCGTCATTAAAATTTCCTGCCATCGTCGTCATCAATTCATTATCGCGCGGATTCACATTATATAAAATCGTCTTCGCCAATTTATCCTGCTTATCCAGCCTATCCAAAAACTTCGATAACGCCCACGCTTGTGAAAAATCGCCGATGGAATCCCAACCTGTATCCGGTCCGAGCGTTTGCAACAAGCGGGAATTCGTATTGCGTAAAGCGCCCAAGTGAAACTGCTGCGTCCATCCTTTTTCCCAATCCCATTCTGCAAATAAAACCAGCATCGCCGACTTAAATTTCCGGATTTCCAGACTTCCTAAGCTATTTCCGGCTCTAACTTTCGCAAAAATTCCCACAACCTCCGCTTCTGTATAATCCTCTGCATACAAGTGGTCCAGCCCATGGTCCGACACCTGACAACCCATTTCTGCAAAATAATCATGCCGCTTTTTCAATGCTGCTACAAAATCTTCAAAAGTCGAAATATTTACATCTGCTGCAGTTTCTAATTTTATTAAATAATTATTAAAAGTCTCCACATTTTCCACCGCCATCGCCTTATCCGGTCGAAACGCTGGTAAAACGGGAATTTCAAAACTATCCTCTCGTATTTGCCGATGAAATTCCAACGAATCCGTCGGGTCATCTGTCGTACACAGCACTTTTACATTCATCTTTCGCAACAAATTCCGAACGGAATACTCACTTGTTTGTAATAACTCATTACATTCTTTATAAATTTTCTGACTTGTATTTACATTTAAAATGTCTTTAATGCCAAAATACCGTTGCAACTCCAAATGCGTCCAATGATAAAGTGGATTTCTTAATGTGTAAGGCACTGTTTCCGACCATTTTTCAAACTTTTCTGCATCACTTGCTACGCCTGTCACATAGCGCTCCGCCACGCCATTCGTGCGCATCGCCCGCCACTTATAATGGTCGCCTGCCAGCCAAATCTGCGTCAAATTCGCAAATTTTTTATCTTCCGCAATCTCCTGGGGTGGCAAGTGATTGTGATAATCAATAATCGGCATCTCCGCCGCAAAATCATGATATAAGCGCCGCGCCGTCTCGGTTTCTAATAGAAAATCTTCGTTCAAAAAGGGTTTCATGGTACGTTTACATTTTGTCTGAACCTTGATTTTTATAATTCTTGGATTAACATGATTCGCCCTAATTTGACGCTCTGTGTACGCTGCGTCTCTGCGTTAAAAAAATGTAATAAGAGCTGTAATGAGTGAAAAAATCCGCAAAAATCCGCCGTATTCGCGTCATCCGCGTTCCCATTAATGTAATAAGGGCTGTAATGAGCGCCCCATTCCATCATTCCAAATATTCCACCTAAAGGGAAACTCCCCGTTTCCACACAATAAAATCATCCTGCCCATGCCGCATCGCACTCACCTCTCTTTCCCCACTCGCCACTTTTATTACATATTCTAAAATCCGCTCTCCCGCCTCCGCAATCGTCTCTTCGCCTTCAATTATACTTCCGGTATTAATATCAATAATATCTGGCATTCGTTTTGCCAACGCGGTATTTGTCGCTAATTTAATGACCGGCGCAATCGGATTTCCAGTTGGAGTTCCTAAACCAGTGGTAAACAGCACAATATTTGCCCCCGAACCAACTTCCGCCGTCGTAGATTCTACATCATTTCCCGGCGTGCAGAGTAAATTCAAACCCGGCTTTGTCACTTTTTCTGGATAATCCAATACGGCTGTGACGGGCGACGTACCGCCTTTTTTTGCCGCGCCTGCCGATTTTATCGCATCCGTAATCAAACCATCCCGAATATTGCCCGGCGATGGATTCATGTCAAAACCAGAGCCAACTGCCTGTGCACGAGCATTGTACGTTTGCATTAAATATCCAAATCGTTCGGCAGTTGCCACATCTACACAGCGGTCGCTCAATTCCTGCTCCACGCCACACAACTCTGGAAATTCCGACAAAATCACCGTTCCATCCAGGGCAACCAATAAATCCGAAGTGTAACCAATCGCCGGATTCGCAGAAATGCCAGAAAAACCATCCGAGCCACCACACTCCAAACCGATACATAATTTGCTCAAGGGCGCAGGTTCCCTTTGTAATTGATTTGCCAACATCAAACCTGCAAACGTTTGCTTCAATGCCTGTTGAATCAGCTTTTCTTCCGTGCCAATTTTTTGCTGTTCCAAATAATATATCGGCTTACTAAAATTTGCATCCCGTTTTTGAATTTCTTCTTGTAATAATGAAATCTGCGCGATCTGACAACCTAAACTTAACACCGTCGCTCCCGCCACATTTGGATGGGTGATGTAACCCGCCAATAATCCACATAATGCCCGTGAATCATCGCGCGTACCGCCGCAGCCGCCATCGTGCGCAAGGAATTTTATACCATCTACATTTGGAAATAAGCGCGGCGTTTCTTCTTCTAAAACCGCTACATCTATATCAGCCTGTAAAATTTCCTCTACCGTTTTTCCAGCTTGATAGAGCAAAATTAAATTTTGTGCCTGTTGCTGATACGTGTTTTTTCTGGAATACCCCAAATCTTCCACTAACGCTTCTCGCAGCACTTGCAAATTGCGATTTTCACAAAAAACCAAGGGAATTACGACCCAATAGTTCGCCGTTCCTACACTTCCATCCGCACGATGGTAACCTTGAAAAGTGCGATTTTGCCATTTTGAAACATTGGGTGCTTGCCACTGAATATTTCGCTCACCGTTTACTTGATAATTTCCAGCCGCGTGTTTTACATTCGCGGTTGAAATTAATCCACCCTTCAGAATAAAATTTTGCGCTTTACCGACTAACACGCCATACATCGTTACGGCATCGCCGGCGTTCAAATCTTGGGTAGCAAATTTATGCTTCGCTGGGATGTCATCCAATAAATAAAATTCCTCTCCATCTAATTGCACGGTTTCACCTTTTCGTAGGTTGGTTAGGGCTACAATTGCGTTGTCAGCAGGATGTATTTTGAGAATTGTGTTCATGTATTATCGTGTTATTGTGTTCATGTTTGGCACACAGACTCAATTTCTTAAACTTTTTCCACTAAAAAACCATTCAATACTTCCTTTGGATTCGCATTTAAAATTTGTATCAAAAAATCAGTCACGCTTTCAGTAAAGCCCGACAATTTTGACAAATCCGCATCCCAAAGCGCAGTGTCTGTCAACACTTTTTCTACCAGTTGTTCCGGTTCAAATTCCTGCCACAAATTATAAAAAAATGCCGCTTGTGGGTCTTGGATTTGGTAAAATTCATTATTTACAAAACCATAATAAATCTCCTTTTCTTCTTTCACTGCTTTCATAAAAAGTAAATAAGCCGCGAAACCGAGCGCGATATATTCCGGTGTTTCTTGATTGTTTTTATAAAAATGCAGCAGCGTCGGCACATTGCGCATCTGCATTTTGGAAGTATATTGCAAAGTGATACTCAGCCACTTATGATCGAGATATGGATTGCGAAAACGGTCTAACACCTGATTGCCAAAGCGTTGAATTTCTTCAGCGGGCATTTTGTAAGGAATACCTTTTGCAATTTCAGAAAACATTATATCTTGAATAAAATGAGCCATTTTAGCATCTTGCATCGCTTCTTTCACTGTTGTAAAACCGGCGAGAAAAGCCAAACCGCAACTCAACGTGTGTGTCCCGTTCAGCATTCGCAACTTTAATTCGCGGAAACGCTCAATGTCCGGCTCGATAAAAATACCCGGATTAGCTTGATGAAAACACAATACATTTTTGATGCGCGCATCACCTTGAATTGTCCACAAATTATAGGGTTCGCAAATCGCTAATAATTCATCATCATAACCAAGCTGTTCATTTAGCTCTCTTTGCATTGTTGCTGGCGGCTTACCGGGTACAATTCTGTCTACCAGCGAGTTGCAACAATGATTAGAATGTTTTAACCAGTAAATAAAATTATTATCTAATTGATTAAAATGTGCTAATTCTAATAAAATAGCTTGCAATTTGTCGCCATTATTTACAACTAATTCTGTTGGTACAATGACCATTCCTTTGTTTGGATGTCCATCAAATGCCTGATAACGAGCGTATAAAAATGCCAATAACTTCGCCGGAAAAGACGCAGGCGGATTTTGAAAAATGTCTTCTTTTATTAATTCAATGCCAACTTCGGTAGTGTTTGAAATCACAATTTGTAGCTCAGGATTTTTGGTGCAAGCCAGCACTTCCTGCCAGTGACTTTTTGCGGAAAGTACCCGACTTATCGTAGAACAAATGACATTTTCTTTAATGATTTCGCCATTTTCGATACCTCGAATGCACAGCGTGTACAAATTATCCTGCTGTTCAAAAGCCGTCGTATCGCCGCCATCGGTAGATTTGACTACTACGATTCGACCATTGAAAATGCCCTGCCGATTGGCATTGTCAATCAAAAAATCTGGCAAACCGCGCAGCAGTACGCCTGTGCCAAATTGTAGCACTTTTTCCGGCAATTCAAAATGGGATGGGTGGGGTAGTATCGTTTGCGTTTTATCTTTTAATTTTAATATAAGCGTTTTGGATAAGCCTTGCATTTATGATATTTTACATTTTATAGATGAAAACGGCTATTAAAATGACACCTCAATAATCAGCACATAATTTTTCTAATGCTTTTTGACTATTAAAATCTACTGACTGCACGCGTTTTGCGTTCCAGATGACTTTGGCAGCAGCCCAAATTTCATACTGCTGGGGATTGTTGTCTAACCAATTGTTTAAATCATTTTGTTGGTCTTGGGTCGCATTTTCACTGAGGCAAGTTGCCATTAATTTCCATAAGTCTTCACTCATTGCAGCGAAATTTTATGGAAAAGACTTCTTTTACAGTCGCCTACCCTTACAAAAAAACAAAATTTTATATTGCAACCTACAGGCGTTCGTCTACCAACAGGCGTTCTCGCAAAAACTTGAGCGAACGCCCCATATGGGTTTCGACGGTTTTGATAGAAATGTGTAAGTAGGCGGCGATCTCATGATATTTCATACCATTATCGCGGCTGAGGCGAAAAATTTTCCGACCCTGCGGCGGCAAGGCATCAATAGCGGCTTCAATAAACACCTCTAATTCGCTGGAAATCGTGCGTTCCTCGGGGCTATCATAATTGGATGGGAAACTGCTACAAATTTCCGCTGGTTGCGTACGTTGTCGGACTGCTTTTCGCAAATAATCAATAGATTGATTCCGCACCGAAATGAAGAGATAGGCGCGCAGCGAAGTCTTAATCGCCAGATTTTCCTGATTTTTCCAAATTTTCACAAAAACATCGGACACTACTTCTTCCGCCATTTCAATGGAGTCCACCAGACTTAATGCGAATCTGCACAGCGGCTCATAATACTGATGAAAAAGCTGCTCAAAATTTTGTTCTGTGTCGTCGAATAATTGAACGTTAGTTTGGTTTGGTTGTACACACATTACCATGATAAGTTAGTTTTAGGTGTTTGTGCAAACGATTGCGCACTTATTTAAAAATTATATTTTCCTTACAGAAGACGCTCTAATTAGCAATTCTGGGCTTAATACTATTTTTCGTGGAATGTAATTACGCTGGTCCATTTGTTCCAAAAATAATTTGGCAGCTGCTGCGCCCATTTGTAAACTATGCTGATCAACAGTGGTCAATCCTGGTTCTACAAAAGAGGTAAGCGATTCATTAGCAAAACCTACTAATGCAATATCTTGCGGAACATTAATTTTATTTTGTTTTAACACTTGCATGGCGCCCAAAGCCGAATAATCACTGGCAGAGAAGATGCCATCCGGTACTTGTTTTAATTGTAACAATTGTTGCATTCCCGCTACGCCATCTTCTGCATAGAGATTATTAAAATATAAAATCAAAGAATCATCTACGTTTAAATTATAATCTTTCAACGCTTCCACATAGCCGCGCAAACGCTCCTGATAAATGCCAATGTGTTGTAAACCAGCGAAATGTGCGATTCTTTTACAGCCTTGCTCAATCAAATGCTGTGTTGCCTGATAGCCTCCACTAAAATCATCAGTGGATACAGTACTTACCCCCAACTTGTTATTCACGCGGTCAAAAAAGACCAGGGGAACATTCTTATGCGAAAGCTGTGCAAAATGGTCATAATCCCTCGTGCCTTTAGCGACAGACACAATAATGCCGTCCGCACGTAGGCGTAGCAAGGCTTCCACATTGCGCTTTTCACTTTCGTATAAATCGTTTGATTGGCAAATGATGACGTTATAACCTGCTTTGTTTACTTCTTCTTCGATGCCGCGCACCACTTTAGAAAAAAAACTTCGATCCGCCGTCGGCACAATTACACCTACGATGTAGCTACGTCCACTCCGCAATGCCGAGGCGATTTGATTATGATTATAATTTAAACTTTTGGCAGCCTCCAGCACCGCTTCCCGCGTGGCTTCACTGATGCGCGTATTGCCATTCAAAGCGCGTGACACGGTAGAAGCCGTCACGTTCAACGCTTTTGCAATATCATGAATGGTTGATTTTTTGGTCATTATAAAATATCTGTGCAATCGTTTGCACAATAATAAGAAGAATTTCCGAAACTTTCCAAATATTTTTGTAAAAAAATGTTTGGATGCAATTTATAATGGAGAAGATACGGTGTAAGAAATTTTGTTCTGTAAATTGAATCTAAAATAATTTCAGATAAAATCTTTTTTGGCAATTTTTTGTCAGGGAAAGTAAAACGATTGTACGTCTTGACAATTATCACTCACAAAACTTTTCCACCATGATGATTTCTACTCGAAAGTTTGGGGGCTATTTGCTACTGTTTTTAGCTACGTGGCAGACCTCCCTCGCACAACAATCGCTGCTGATAGGCAGTGCAACTGACCGAACACCAGTAGCAACCTATGGCGTACCGCAAAATGTTAGCAGAATAGCAGGAACAATTCGAGACGCTGAAAGTAATGAACCCTTATATGGCGTTTCGATTCAAGCAAAAGGAACCACGCAAGGTACGGTCACGGATGTGCAAGGAAACTACGAACTTCAAGTGCCAGACGGCGCCACCACGCTAATCTTTTCGTCCACTGGTTATCAAATGCAGGAAATAGAAATCGGTGGGCGCACTACGATTGACGTGTTGCTTGGCGTAGATGACCTCGCTTTAGAAGAAATCGTGGTAGTAGGCTACGGCACACAACGCAAAAGCCAATCTACGGGTGCCATTTCTTCTGTCTCGGCGGAGGAAATCGGGCGACTGCCGGTGACGAACGCGCAGCAAGCACTGCAAGGACGCGCCGCCGGTGTAGATGTGGTGTCGCTCGGCTCGCGCCCCGGCTCGGATGTGAGCGTGCGCATTCGCGGGAGGCGCTCGTTCTCGGCAGGCAATGAGCCGCTGTATGTGCTGGACGGTATTCCACTTTCCGGTGGATTGGGCGACATCAACCAGCAGGATATTCAATCTATGGAAATCTTGAAAGATGCGTCAGCTACCGCGATTTATGGTTCCAGAGGTGCGAATGGCGTAGTACTGATTACCACCAAACGCGGCAAAACCGGCAGAACGGTCGTGTCTTACGATTCGTATTATGGCATTTCTGAACCACTGAATACCGTAGATCTCTTCAATGGCGCAGAATTTGCTGAATATAAACGGGAATCGCGCCGTGCGACGGGCAACTACAACGATGCGGATCCTGCCGCTGCCGATGCGCGATTGTTTGACCCGGTCGAATTGGATGGCATTAAAACGGGGCGTTCAACTGATTATCAAGACCTGCTTTTGCGCGATGGCAATCAGCAAAGCCATCAATTGGGCGTATCGGGTGGCAATGAAAAAACACAATTTGGCATTTCTGCTAATTATTTTGACGAGCAAGGCATCGTTTACAATCAGGATTTTACGCGTTACACGCTGCGCATCAATATTGACCATCAAATCAGCGACCGCATTCGCGTCGGCACTTCTACGCTGGGCGTGTACAGTATTCGAAATGGCGAAGGCTTCAATCCCTACGGCGGCGCTTTGGAAGAAAATCCATTGGGCAAACCTTTTGATGACAATGGTAAGCTGATTTTCCTGCCCACGACTGACGGCTTGCGCACCAATCCGGCAGCAGAAGTCGTACCCGGCGCAAATATTGACGAAACGAAGCGCACCCGCATTTTCAGTAGCATTTATGGTGAAATTAAATTATTTGATGGACTTTCTTATCGGTTGAATTTTGGACCCGATTTTCAAAACGGGCGCTATGGGCGTTTCATCGGCAGCCAAACCAATAACCGTCGAGGCGGCGACCCGACAGCTTTTACGCGGAACAGTACGCTCTTCAATTACACCTTAGAAAATATTGTCAATTATAATAAGACGTTCAGCAGTTTACACAACGTGAATGTCACTTTGCTGCACAGTATCCAGCAAGACCGTTACGAAGAATTTAGAACCGATGTGCGAGGTGTACCGGCGGAGACGCAAGAATTTTACAACCTCGGCGCAGCGACCATTATTCAAGGTGTGGGCAGTACATTGGTAGAATGGGCGCTCCAATCGTTCATGGGGCGCGTGAATTATGGTTTTAATAACAAATATCTCCTTACGCTCACCGGTCGGGTGGACGGCTCCTCGCGTTTGGCGGAAGGCAACAAGTACGGTTTTTTTCCATCGGCGGCAGTGGGTTGGAATATCAGTCAAGAAGAATTTGTTAAAAATATATCCGTCATTGATAACCTAAAACTCCGTGCCAGCTACGGCGCAACAGGCAACTCCGCGGTACAGCCCTACCAAACGCAAGCACTTTTGGCGCGTACCGTCTATGCTTTTGGTTCCAATGGCGCTTACGGCTATCGCCCCAATGTCATCGGTAATTCTTCTTTGCAATGGGAAACTTCTACTTCTTTAAACATCGGTTTGGACTTTGGCTTTTTCAAAAACCGGCTTTCCGGCAGTGTAGAATGGTATCAAACGAACACTTCGGATTTGCTCTTGCGCCGTCAGTTACCGATTACGAGTGGTTATAATAGTGTGTTGGAAAATATTGGCGAAACGAGCAATACGGGCTTTGAGGCAACACTTTCTACCGTCAATTTTGATTCCGACAACGGTTTTAGATGGTCAACGGATTTTAATTTCTTTACCAACACCGAAGAAATCGTCTCACTCTACGGCGGTCAAGCGAATGATGTCGGCAACAACTGGTTTATCGGGCAGCCCATTACGGTGTATTATGATTTTGAAAAAATCGGTATTTGGCAAAGCAATGAGGTGGACGAAGCTACGAAGTACCAACGCAAAGTCGGCGAAATCAAAGTGCGCGACCAAAACGGCGACGGCAAAATAGACGCTGCTGATCGCATCATTTTAGGCTCGGATATACCCGACTGGAGCGGCGGTATGACCAATACGTTTGAATTCAAAGGCGTGGATTTGTCTATTTTTATTTTTGCACGACAGGGCAATACCATTCGCAGCCGTTTCCATGATTCTAACAACAACCTGTTTGGTCGTTATAATAATTTGGATGTGGATTATTGGACCCCCAACAATCCGACCAACGCTTACCCGCGCCCGAATCAGAATCAGGAATTTCCGGTCAATAGTTCCACTTTATCTTATTTTGATGGCTCTTTTATCAAAGTGCGCAACGTCGCGTTGGGCTACACTTTCCCCAATTCGTTGACCAATAAATTAAAAATCCAGTCGCTGCGATTGTACTTGAGTGCGCAGAATCCATTGCTTTTCAGCAATTACGTGAGCGAACACAAAGGTATTGACCCGGAACGTGCTCTCGCGCCCGACGGCAACAACCAAGAGCGTAGCTCCGAAGTAAATGCTGATACGCCAAGTACGCGGCTGTTTTTGTTCGGTTTGAATGTTAGTTTTTAATTATTTGATTTGCTAAACACAGATTTGCTAAATCTTCAAGATTTAGTAAATCTTTAATTTAATAAAAGTATGAAATCAATAAAAATAGGACTCTTCGCCATCCTACTGCTGATGAGCCAAGCCTGTGAAAATATTTTGGAAGAAGATGTGGTGTCTGGTGTGCCGATTGGCTACATCAACACGCCTGCGGGTTTTGAAGATGGCGTGAAAGCCGTGTATTCCTCGCTGCGCAATTTTTACGCCACAGAACGCGGAATGTCTTTGACCGTTTTTGGTACGGATACTTACACAATGGGTTCGGACGGTAGTTTTAAATTTGTGAATCAATATACCTCGCAGCTCGACCCGCGCACGAGTTTGCTTACCGAAGTTTGGAATGAATTTTATCGCGCCATCAACACTGCCAATGCAGTTATCACACGCGCCGATGCGGTGACAGGCTTGGACCCGACTCGTAAAGCCATCCGCGTAGCCGAGACGAAATTTCTTCGGGCGCACTATTATTTTGTTTTGGTGCAAATGTTTGGACAGGTCCATCTGACGTTGACCGAAAACACAGGCATTGTCACGGAAGCCAAACGCACAGCGATACCAGAGATTTACGCTGCTATCATCAAGGATTTGGAAGAAGCACTGCCTGCTTTGGAAGCAAAGCCTATTGATTGGGGTCGAGCGAGCAAAGGAGCCGCCGAGCATTTATTAGCAAAGGTCTATCTCACCAAAGCCACTTCCGAAGCCGCCAAACCAGAGGATTATACAAAAGCCGCCGAATACGCCAAAAATGCCATTAGCAAATACGGTTATCGTTTGTTGAGCGACTACGCCCGCGTGTTTGACCAAGGTGGTGGCGAAATTAATGATGAAGTGATTTTTTCGGTGCAATACACCAACGACCCGCTCACGAATGGCGGTGGCAACAACGCCCACGTTTTTTTCCTGATGGAATACGACGTGCAGCCGGGTTTGCAACGCGATGTGCAGAACGGTCGCCCATTCAAACGTTTTCGACCTACTAATTACACCTTGGGTTTGTGGGATCGCACGGTGGATTCGCGGTATGAAAAAAGTTTTAAAACTGTGTTCCTTGCCAACAACGAGAAAACCATTCCAAAAGATGCCGCCGGCAAACCCAAATATGTTTTGGGCGACACTGCAATTTGGCTGCCGGGATACGAATTGACCGCTGCCGAAATAGCTGCTAAACGTTATCAGGTCATCACGCCGAGCAAATACACGCCGAAATTGTATCCTTCGCTGACCAAGTTTTTAGACCCGCTTCGACCTGACCGAACCACATTTGAAGGCTCGCGTGATTTCCTCGCATTCCGCCTCTCCGAAACGCACTTGATCGCTGCCGAAGCCTTGTTTTACGCAGGCAAAGCCGATGAAGCCGTTACTTTCATCAACACTGTGCGCCGCCGCGCTGCTTATCCGGGCAAGGAAACCGCCATGGAAATCACGCCAGATAAAATTAATCTCGACTTTATCTTGGATGAACGGGCGCGGGAATTGTTAGGTGAGCAACATCGTTGGTTTGATTTGAAACGTACCAAAACATTAGTAGATAGAGTGAAAAAACACAATCCTGATGCCACTGCGAACATCAAAGACTTTCATATGCTGCGCCCCATTCCACAAGATCAAATAGACCGTACTGCCGGTGGAGGGAGCAGTTTTCCACAAAACGCTGGGTATTAGTCGCCTATATCATTTACATAATTAGAAACGGTCTAACTTATACAAGTGTATAAGTTAGGCCGTTTTATTTACTCAAATTATATAAAAAAATTGACAGGTTCACTGCCTACTGAATCCTTACCGCTTGGCGCGCTAATAATTTCCAATCACCTTTTTGTTTTTGCCAAATAAGTAGGATATTCAAATTTACCGTCCCGAGTTTGCCCCCGTCGTTGGTTTCCGCCGATAATTTATGCCGAACCATAGCAGTCTTGTCTACCACTTTAATCGTTTGCTCGGTCAGATCAATTTTTGTAAAATCCGATTTTCCACTGGTTAAAACTTCAATAAATGCCGCTTTGTCCTCCACTTTTCCGCTCGAATGCCCGTAACTCAATTCAGCGGCAGTGATTTTTTCCAGCGTAGCTTTATCGGCGTCCACCATCGCTTTGCGCAAGGTTTCTACTGCGGCAGCCATGGCGGTTTCGGCTTTAGTTTGTGAAAATCCTACGACGATTAACATATTTAAAAATAATAAAGTGAATAATTGTTTTTTCATTTGTACACTTGTAAAGATTGGTAAGAGTTAATTGGCTGTTTTTTAATGCGTTGTAAATTATTTTTGTTTCGCCCAATTATTTAGTGCCGGTACTTTCTTTTCATCTTTTATTACAACATCTTGTGGAATAAGTAACACCGTAAGTGAAGTCTGTGTATTGGCGGGGATTTTCGCTTCAAAACCAACTAAACTAGTGCCCGGATTGGGCGCATCAAAAGGCTGTACCGGCTCGGTTGACCAAGTTTGTAAGGTAACATTAGCGGGTTCTATTACTTTGATTTGTAGTTTTTTATTATTTTGTATAAGCTCTGCGATTCCATTTTCTAAAAGTTTCACCGTAGCTGGCGTCACCATCGTCCAGCGCACGGTGGTTTCTTTATCACTTGTTGTAATTTCATCTTGAACGATTACATATTTTTGGTCGGCAATGGCTATACCTCGATTGGCGGAAGCGACAGTTCCTTTATAAACGGCTGATACATCTGTAATTGCACTCAAAAAGGAAGTTTTATTGGTATATTTAGTAATTGGTGCAAATCCTTCCACTTGTTGTAATTCATTATTAAAAGTAAGCGTATTATGTGCCAAGTTATTATATCGAAAAATTTGCCAACGCTGGGAATTTTGCTTCATATCCCACAAATCCACGCCTTTGGATTCCAATGATTCATATTGTTGCATCCCAAAATCCATCGCCCAGCGCTCGCCTTGTGCGTCCATTACAAACGAGCCGACGTCCATGTGACCATGATTCACAGCAGGTGAACCGCCTTTTATTCCTACAAAAATCGCGTTTGGGTCCGTCCAAGAAGTGCGCATCAACGCCACCGGATTTTTTCCTTGTCCCACCCAAATTAAATCTTTTGGTGGATTTATTACATTTAAATTAATACCCGCACCCCAAATCATGACAGCCGGTAATAATCGATTCTTTCCCATGGACTTTGGAATAGCATCCAGATACGTTTTTTCAGTATATAAAAGTGCCGGATTTTTAATGTGTTGCGCGAACCAAAACATTGCTGCATTCAAACCCGCGCCATCGCCATTATCTGCATAATTAAAATTCTTTTTAGTCGGTCCCACCATATTTACAATATAATTGGGCGTATTCAAAAAACCATTATTATTTGTTAAATCAAAAGTATTGCCAAATACTTTTTCTATCGCACTGAGAAACAACACGTTAAAACTTGTACCATAACCCCAATACCCAAATCCTTCTGGATACGCCCCGTCGGGATTATAATCTTCTATCGGTAAGGTAATAGATTCAATCGCTCTATCAATAATTTGTTTAGCCAATTCAGGGTGGTCTTCATACACCGCCAACGCGCCGTATGTCATGCCAGCATTACAAACTTGATTCCAATTATGGGAAGCTTTTAACCAACCATTATATTTTGAGTCTAATGACGGCAGTAATCCTTTTGTTATAATTGCTTCTCTTATTGCTTTTTTTACATTACTGGATAAATAAGGATGTAACCAATCATATCCAATCGCCATGCCCAGCGTCATCTCCGCTACATCGAGGAAGTGCGAAGGGTTCCAATCTTTAAATTTTGATACAGCTATCAATTCTTTTGTGGCTCGGTTTAAATATTTTCCATCCTTCGTTGTGCGCCAAGCATAGGATAAAAAGAAAACGCGCCGAAGGCATTCCCGCGACTTATCGAGCAAGCGTTTGCCAACTTGTATTCGCTCCAACACAGGCAATTGCAGCATACTATCACTTTCTGCCAAAATTAATTGATGTACCTTTTTCCAATTGTTGTCTGCATTGATCGCTTGTAGAAGGGCTTTTTCGTTGCCTTTTTGCAGCAAAATGCGGGGATGTTCAGGTATATTATTTACATCTTTTAAATACTTTAATTGCGCAAAAGTGGGATTTGATACGAAGCACAAAAGAACGACTACAAAAATAAAATATGATTTTGTCATAGTTACATTATTCAAGGATAAACCAACCACAGCGCTTACAGAGTTGCAGAGCGATGCAATTTATCCAACTCTCTGCAACTTTGTATCCGCTCTGTGGTTTAAAATTCTAACAATTAATATCCCGGATTTTGTTCCAATTTTGGATTCAAATCGCGCTCGCGTTGCGGAATCGGAAACAGATTGTGCTTTTCGGCGACATTGGTTTTGCCTTTGGCTTGCAACACGCTCACGAGCCTGCCCGTGCGCACGAGGTCAAACCAGCGATGCCCTTCGGCTACAAATTCCCAACGGATTTCTTCGTATATTTTTGTACGAAATTCGTCTTTCGGTATACCACTGGCAAGGTCAGCTGTAGAAGGCATCGTCAACGGAAAACCAAAAGCGCGGCGGCGAATCTGATTGACAAATTCAATTGCCGATGCAGTCGGACCCGCCACTTCATTCTCCGCTTCGGCAAACATCATCAACACATCCGCATAGCGTATAATCGGAAAGTTATTATTCCCTTCTGGGAAAGCCTTTGCTGCTGGGTCCACATATTTATTAAAATGCTGATAAGTTGTAACGGTTTGTCCGGCACTATTTACATACGAGTTAATGTATAATTCTTTGCGTTTATCGCCGGGTGCATAACTATTATATAATTCTACAGTTGGAAAAAATGAGCCAAAGCCGCGCCCTGTCACTGGCGAATTTTCAATTGCAAAGTACGTAATCATGCCATTGCCCTGCCCGACACCACCAGCAACAAACTGGATTTCAAATACCGATTCTTTCCCATTTTTATTACCAACCGCAAATACATCAATATATTTATCAAATAAACCATATTTATATTTAGCAGCGTTTGTAATAACTTCCTGTGCTTTGTCCCGTGCTTTTGTAAAATCTTTCGTCGTCAAATATACTTTGGCAAGCATCGCTTTTGCGGCTCCAGCAGTGGCTCTGCCCAAGTCGGCTCCGGTATAAATTTCGGGCAAGGCACTCTCCGCTTCAGTTAAGTCCTTGATAATCTGTGCATAAACTTCAGGAACACTGGCCCGCGCTATGTCTTTGCCAGCTTCCAGCGAGGTCGTTTCACTCAGCATAAGCGGCACGCCACCATACCAACGCACTAAATAAAAGTAATAAACCGCCCGCATAAATTTAGCTTCGGCGACCAATCGGGCTTGTAATTTACCATCCATTGCAATATTCGGAATACGGTCAATGGCTGCGTTGGAACGATTGATACCTTGGTAAATAACTTGCCAAGTTTGCAACACGATACCGTTGGTCGGAGCAGTACTAAAAGCACCAATTTGCACTCGGTCGGCATTGATCGGCAGCGGATTTGCATCATCTGATGGAATATCACCCATGATAATCAAATTACGACTTTGGTCGCCAATTTGATTGAAGGCATCATAGACGGCATTGACTGCAGCCACCGCGTCGCTGGAGGATTGATAGAAATTGGTGGGCGCGAGGTTAGAAGGCGGGTCTTCTTCTAAAGAACAAGCTGTAATAAATATAGAAAAAAGTATTAAATATAAAATATTACGAAGTTTCATGTTTTAATTTTTTTGTTGTAATGAAATAGATTTACTAAATTTTTAAAATTTAGCAAATCTTACAAACCTACATTCAAACCAAATAACAAAATTCTATTATTCGGATAGCTGCCATAATCAATGCCTTGACTCAACGTGGACTGCCCAAAGCGATTCACTTCCGGGTCGTAGCCGCTATAATCGGTGAACGTGAAATAATTTTGTGCCGACACATAAATTTTCAAACTATTCATCCGAATGGATTTTAATAAAGAAGTCGGGAGTGAATAGGATAAGTTAATGTTTTTAATACGCAAGTAAGAACCGTCTTCCACCTGCCGCGAGGAAATCACATACGGATTGTTCACCGCATTGGCGCGTGGAATGGTATTGCTTGGGTTGCTTGGTGTCCAGCGGTCGAGGGTTGCACGCGATTGATTGCTTACGCCGGTGAGCGATTCTAACTCGAACCGATTGATATTCAAGATACTATTACCGGAAACGCCTTGCAGAAATACACTTAATTCAAAACCGGCAAAAGAAAATGTGTTGGTCAAACCGCCAAAAATCTTGGGTTGCGCTTGTCCCAAAATCACGCGGTCAGCAGCATTGATAGTGCCGTCGCCGTTTTGGTCCACATAGCGGCGGTCGCCGGGTTTCAATGTTTTTTGCGCTGAAGCGTCCACTTCTGCCTGATTTTGGAAAATGCCCGTCGTTACATAGCCGTAAAACACGCCAATCGGCTCGCCCACGCGCACAATACCGGAATTGGGCAATTGCAAGTGTCCGCTGGATTCACCGGCAAGAAATTCGGTTTGTGTACCCAGATTCAGCACTTCGGTTTCGTTGGTAGCAATGTTAAAATTGGTTGTCCAGGTAAATGCACCGGTCACGTTAGTCGAATTAATCCCCAATTCAAAGCCTTTATTTTGTACGCTGCCCAAATTTTGTAATGCGGAAGCATAACCGGAAGTAAATGGAAGTGGCACAGAAAGTAATAAGTCGGTCGTTTCTTTTTCGTAATAATCTGCTGTAATGGAAAGGCGATTTTTAAATAATCCCAAGTCTATGCCCACATTCGCCTGCGCCGTCGTTTCCCATTTCAAATCAGGATTCGCGACCCGCGAAGGACCAATACCGATGGAAACCACGTTGCCAAAATTCGCATTTTGCGTAGCCAAAGCCGCCAAAGATTGATACGTGCCAATTTCCTGATTGCCGCTCAAGCCATAGCTGGCGCGGATTTTCAAGTCACTCAGCAAGTCATTATTCCGTAAAAAATCTTCCTGTGTAACGCGCCAAGCCACCGATGCCGAAGGAAAAACCGCCCACTTATTCCCTTCCCCAAAACGAGAAGAACCATCTGCCCGAACCGTAGCCGTCAATAAATATTTATTATTAAAATCATAATTCACCCGACCGATGTAAGAATTAAGCTGCCATTCACTCGCCGAAGAAGCAGGTGTAAGCACTGTAGAGCCGGAACCTAAGTTTTCAAACCCCAAAATATCATTCGCAAAACCTTGTGCCGCCGCTCTAACTGATTCAAAACGAGAACCTTGCATAGTATAACCCGCTAGTATAGTAAAGTTGTGAACGTCGTTCAATGATTTTACATACGTCAGTGTATTTTCATTTAGCCAAGTATTTGTTTGATTATTGGTAATCGTTCCCCGACCGCTTGCCGAAGTTCCGACCGTGGTAAGCCGAGAAATGTAATCTGCGTTTTTGCTGTAATTCACATCTGCACCTACACTTACACGCAAAGTCAGGCCTTGCAAAATATTATAATCTGCAAAGAAATTCCCAATCAAGCGAGAACCCATAATGCGATTGTCCGTACCGATTGCCTGCGCCACGGGGCTACCGATTTGGATGCGACCCGGTGTGTTGAACACCGTCAAAGTCCCATCTGCATTATAAACCGGTTGCGTCGGTGAGAAATTCAGCGCACCATATACCACCGTACCGCCCGTGCCGCCATCGGCATCGGTTGGCACCGCATTATTGACAGCGCGAATAAAATTCAAATTCGTACTAATATTAAAACGATTACTTATTTTTTGGTCCAAATTCACTCGAACGGACGCTCTGGAATATTCAGATTCCATAATTACACCTTCTTGTTGGAAAAAATTGCCGGAAATAGCATAGCGCGTTTTATCGCTGCCGCCGGAAAAAGTAAGTTGATAATTTTGAATCGGCGCATTTTGAAAAATTTCGTTTTGCCAATTCGTACCTTCGCCAAAACCAGCGACTTGCTCTGGTGTGAAAATTGCCGCGCGTCCGGCGTTGGTCTGAGCATCGTTTACCAATTGTGCATACTCCGTTGCATTCAGCATCGGGATTGTGTTTTGCACTTCCTGCATTCCATAATATGATTCAAAATCTATACGATTCTGTCCGGCTTTGCCACGTTTAGTGGTAATCATGACCACGCCATTCGCGCCGCGCGACCCATAAATCGCCGTCGCCGAAGCATCTTTTAAAATTTCAATGGATTCTATTTCATTCGGATTTAAATTCGACCCATTTTCATTATATACCGGAAAGCCATCTATTACATATAATGGTTCGTTACCGGCATTAATCGAATTACCGCCTCGTATGCGAATGCTTACACCGCCGCCTGGCGCGTTGGAAGAAGTAGTGACTTGCACGCCAGCCGCTCTTCCCTGCAACGCCTGCCCCACGCCCGTAGCGGGAACTGACTTGATTTCGCGGGAGGAAACTGAAGAGAGCGACCCGGTCACATCACTTTTTCGCTGGGTGCCGTAACCAACCACGACCACTTCTTCCAGCGTTTCGTCGTCAATTTGTAATGTAATGTTTATCGGATTATTTCCATTTACCGGAATACTAATGGTTTCATAACCAATAAATGAAAACTCCAAAGTAGCATCGGTAGGTACATCGGGCAATGTAAAACTGCCGTCTGTGTCGGTTACTGTACCATTGTTGGTGCCTCGCACTACGACGGAAACCCCCGCCATCGCTGCACCAGCTTCATCCAGTACCTTTCCTCTTACGTCCAGCGGAAGTGCAAAAGGATTGTTAGCGGCTATTCCATTTCCCAAGAAACCGGCAAGTAGTAGGATTAGAGAAAAGACGTATCTTTTTGCTCTATATCCGTAAAATTTTGATTTATAAGTTCTTAAACGCATGGTGTAAAGAATTTGGTTTAAAATAAGTTAGTTTCAGAAAATATCAAACACAAGTTGCCTATACGTCAAAAGACGCGACAACCGGTAGCAGATTTTCAAGAAAAATTTTACAGAATAAAAATTAAACTATTTATTTCATTTTATCATAACGTAATAATGCTTCCAGAAAATAATAATCCGCATAAATCAACGGCGTATCAATTTCTGACTTTAGCGGCTTCGCGCCCACGCTGTGCATCAGGATGAAGTTGCGATTTTCGCCCAGTTTGGCTTTGTACGCCGGGCTGCACAGGCTTTGTAGCATTTGTTCGGCTGCTTTGAAATAACTTTTTCGATTTTTTACTTTGTAAGTGCTGAGTTCCAACAAGGCAGAAGCAGTAATCGCTCCGGCGGAAACATCGCGTTCTTCGTTCGGAATATTCGGTGCGTTGAAGTCCCAGTACGGAATTTTGTCGGCAGGCAGATTCGGATGATTCAAGTAGAAATTGGCAATGTTTTCGGCTTGTTTCAAGTATTTTTTGTCTTTCGTTTCGCGGTACATTACCACATATCCATATAATCCCCATGCCTGTCCGCGCGACCACGCAGAGTCGTCGGCGTAGCCCTGATGCGTCTTTTTAGCGAGTATTTTTCCACCTTTATCATAGCAAATAACATGATAACTGCTATAATCCGGGCGATAATGGTGTTTAATGGTACTATCAGCATGAGAAATACAAATATCATAGAATTTTTTATCACCGGATGTTTTCGCTGCCCAAAACAAGAATTCCAGATTCATCATATTATCTACAATCACCGGATAATCATACTTTCCTTCAAATTTGTCCCATGATTTAATAACGCCATATTCAGGATTGAAACGGGTGGACAAAGACTTTGCACCAGTCAGCATCACTTCTTTATAAGCAGCATTTTTTGTCAAACGATATCCATTTCCAAAAGGGCAATAAATCATAAAACCTAAATCATGCGTTCCGGTATTGTATTTTTCCTTTTCCACTGCTGCTGTCCACAATTGCGCGGCATCTTTCCATTTATTCTCTTTATTATATTCGTATAAATACCAGAGTGAACCGCCAAAAAAACCACTGCACCACCACTGAGAATCACGCGTACGTAAGGTTCCATCTGGATTGATGGATTGTGGAAATTTAGTCGTATCGGGCAAGGATTTGAGCATCAACTCATATTGCTGCGCTGCAAATGCCATTTCTTTTTTGACATCAATTTTGCTTTGTCCAAAAAGCGTAATTGTAATGGTAGTAATAAAAAGTAAAAGCGTTAGTTTCATATTTTAAATCAATTTTAAGTGGATAGGACACTGATTATTTTATGATAATTAAGATTCTTTATGTTTTTATAAATCAGTCTTAATCATCTTAATAATCAGTGTCCTATTTAATTTTAACTTTAATCGGCTCAGAAAAACCATTTATCTCCGATTTTAAAAAGTTTTCAAAATGATTGGCATCCGCAAAACGTGGATCGGTCGCTTCCCAACCGGCATAAAATTTGAATGAAACGGGTTGATTCGCTTTGGCTTTTAAAGCCACGTAATAAGTTTGTAATACTTTATCCGAACCTTCCTCGGGCGTTTCACCAAACGCTATAAAATCTGCTTGCTGGACGATAATACCCATACCGAGTTTATCTTTATTTTCACTTTGTATATCATGGGTTGCTAAATAATTATAGATTTTATCTTTGAATTGTAAAGCCTTATTACTCATTAAATTCACAATACCCGTCACCAAATTTTTTTCACCGGTAAAACCGGAAATCGTGACTGCGCTTTCATAATAAAATTTACTGGCTATGATACTAATCGTTTCGGTTACATCATACTTTTCCGTTGGTGTTGGTTGCCAGTTTTTGTATTGCAAACGGAAAATGGAGCGAATCGGGCCAGCTGCGACCAGCTCGTAAGTCGTTTGTTCTACCCCTTCACCCAGCCGTGCCAATGTTGTTTTGCCTTGTAAATCAGTTATTTGTATTGCTAAAGCGCCGGCTCCCAGCGACGCGCCCACTTTGAGAATGTCCATGCCCCACCAGTTTTTCACATGGTAATTATCGCTGGGTAAGCCAACCTTATCCATAACCAAATCCGAAGTCGTTTTGCCGTAAATATCTTTGCCATTACGCGGGTCGAAATAGAGCCGAAACGCTACCTTGTCGTTTTCCCAGGTAGGTCCTTCCACCTGATACAGTGGCATTTTGGTAGTCGAAAAATCGGTTTGTTTATGTCCTTTAGGCATCGTTTCTTTCGTACTTGAAAGGAATTTTTCCCCGTCCAATTTTGCCATTCGAGCGTTGGTACGTTTTTTAAATACCGGCAATTGTTCTGGTTGTACGAATGTAATATTGATATTATATTTTTCTCTCTTTTGAAAAGAAGCTAAGAAAATTACTTCATCCCATGTATCATCGTTATTAAGGTCATCGGTTTGCGAAGGCAACACCTCCCCTGAAACGGTTTTAAATACCGGGACTTTTCCTGTTGAAATTTTGCCTGCCCGTTGCTCCAACGCCTGTCGGGACAGCACAACTGCTTCCTCCTGCCGCGCAAAGTCCGCCCGATTTTTTAAAGTTATTACAATATTTTTTTGTGCCAAAGCAACGTTGACGATTATTAACAAACTAAAAAAGGTTAAAAGTTTTTTCATTATGATTAAAAATATAATTTGATATTTTTTTATATGGCGTCGAATTTTATTGCAAATCAGATGCTTGTACAAAATCCATATCCGTAAAAGCCTGGTTTTCACCTGCCATGCCCCAAATAAACGCATAATTCGTAGTGCCACAACCCGCGTGAATAGACCAGGGCGGCGAAATAACGGCTTGATGGTTGCTCACCCAAAGATGGCGTGTCTCCTGTGGTTGCCCCATAAGGTGTAATAACTTTTGATTTTCCATTACATCAAAATAAAAATAAGCCTCCATTCGGCGGTCATGCGTGTGCGGCGGCATGGTGTTCCATACGCTGCCATTTTCCAAAACGGTTAAGCCCATTACCAACTGGCAACTCGGAATGCCATCGGGGTGAATATATTTGTAAATGGTGCGTTGATTCGAGGTTTCTACAGCGCCTAAGCGTTGTGGCGCAGCGTCTTTTTTGGTCATTAATCGGGTCGGACACGGGAGGTGCGCAGGTGCCGAAAGTAGGAAAAAAAGTGCTGGGTCATTCGCCTCCGTACTAGAAAAAACCACGTCTTCTACTCCTTTTCCAATGTAGAGGCAATCTAATTTTTGCAATTCATATTTCACTCCATCCGCAATTACTTGTCCATCACCGCCTACGTTGATAATGCCGAGTTCACGCCGTTCCAAAAAGAAATTCGCTTTTAATGCATCAGGATTTGGTAGCGTTATCACTTCTTGTACCGACATTACACCGCCTATTATTACCCGGTCGTAATGCGAATAAGTCAATTTTAATTTATCTGCTTGTAATAGATTTTCAATCAAAAAATGAGTGCGTAATGCTTCCGTATTCATCGTCGCTACTTCGCGCGGACTGCTTTCGTAGCGGGTTTCAATCAGGTTCGGATGTTCGGATGTTTGGGTGTTCGGTCGCTCTGCTGTCGTATGGTTATATTGTTTCATGGTTATATTACCTTGTTGTTGTGTCACCCGATGGAGTTTTTATTAAAGTTACATTACATTTGTATAATGATGCTGGTCTATGGACTTTCTCTGAGCTTTCGCTCAAATCAAACCAGGATTGGAATATTCATAAATAAACTAAAATTAAAATTTTATTTTGCACTAAAAACTTTTTGCAACACTAAAGTAGGATGAACGAAAGGAATTGACAAATAAGTTTGGATATATATTTACGCAATCGTTATCGGGAACGTTCCCGAAGATTTTAGCTTATATATTAGTGATTATGCAAATAAATTCCGTATTATCCGCCGTTAATTTTCAAAGTTTATTGGGACAGCCTATTTTTCAAAATCGCGCACGTACAAAATTTTTCCAAATAATCACTATTTTAAAACAAAAAAAATCGTAGAATTTTGTATTTTGAAACCACAGAAGTTAATTTAAACCGAATTTCAATTTGCAGACGATTACTATTAAAGATATTGCCAAAGCCTTAAATATTTCTACCTCGACTGTTTCGCGGGCGTTGCGGGATAGTTATGAAATTAACTCAGAAACAAAACAACTCGTATTGGATTATGCCGAAAAAATGAATTATCGCCCGAATCCGATCGCCTTGAGTTTGCGCGAAAATAAAAGTTGGGCGATTGGGGTCATTGTGCCGGAAATTGCCAATCATTTTTTTTCACAAGCGATTAATGGAATTGAAGAAACGGCTTATAAACGCGGCTATCATGTAATGATTTTTCAGAGTAATGAATCGTATGAGCGAGAAGTAGCAAGCGTAGGGCACATCGTGGCGCGTAAAGTGGATGGGCTTTTAATATCCATGTCGAATCAAACATCGAATGTAAAACATTTACAAACATTACATGAACAAGGCTTGCCATTGGTGTTATTTGACCGTATTTCGGATGAAATTCATACGCATAAAGTCGTGGCAGACAACTTCATGGGTGCTTTTCAGGCTACGGAACACTTGATTTTATCGGGACGACGGCGCATTGCTCATATCACGAGTTCGGCTTTCCTTTACATTACCAAGGAACGTTTGGCAGGATATAAAGACGCACTTGCAAAATATAATATTCCTTTTGATGAAAACTTGATTCGTTACAGCGGGGCTTTTGATGTGCGTTACGTCAGCAAACACGTTGCGGAATTGTTAACACTACAACCCCAGCCGGACGCTTTTTTCACTGCCAGCGACCGACTGGCGTTGGGTTGTCTAGAAGCATTACATGAATTTAAAGTAAAGATTCCAGAAGAAGTTTCCATGATAGGTTTTACCAATATTCACGCCGCTCATTTACTGTCGCCTTCCCTCAGTACGGTGGTGCAGCCTGCCTTTGAAATGGGTAAAACGGCGGCAGATTTATTGTTGGATTTAATAGAAAATAAAAAAAGACCGGTGGAATTCCAAACCGTAAAACTGCCGATGGAATTGGTGCTAAGAGCCTCGTCGTGAGCGGCAATCTATTTCAACTTTTACATTCTCTCATTACGCGCACGTATAACATATTGGGAACGCGGATGACGCGGATACAACGGATTTTCACGGATTTTCTTCCATACTAACTTACGGGCTTTTTGTTTAAATCAAGTGTAGCGAAAAATGAAATCCGCATGAATCCGCCCAATCCGTGTCATCCGCGTTTCGATTGTTGCAATGAGGGCGCGGTAATATCAGTTGCGTTTACAAATTCGGATGTTTTTTATGAAAATCAGTTTTATCTTGATAAGCTTTTGCAAAAATTAATAACGCTGCTTCATCAAATAACTTTCCGGTAAATGAAATGCTGGTTGGTCTGCCATTTTCTTGAAAACCATTCGGCAAAACCACACATGGATGTCCGGTTAAGTTGGTGATATTCAAGCTAGTATTACCCCACGAGGGATGCACATACACGTCGACTTGTTCAAATAATTTTTGCATATCCAGCATCAGTTGCGTTCTTAACCGATTCGCTTTGATATATTCAACCGCAGGAATGAAACGCGCTTGACGGAAGTTATTAGGCCAGGCATTTTTAATTTGGCGCACCATTTGGTCATCTTTATTACTCGTTGTTAAATCATCAAAAGCGGCAGCGGCTTCGGCATCTAAAATAAAACCAATATATGGCATGGAAGGTAACTCGATGGGAATCAATTGATAACCCATGCTGCGCAACGTTTGCAACGTGAGGCTGTCTTGTTTTTTAAAGGCATATTCTCGTTCAAACGATTTTTTCAAATAGCCAATCTTTAATTTTTTAGTATCAAATGTAATATTATAATTAAAAGGTGCTTTAATAACCGATAAATCTTTACCATCTACTCCATAAATCGAATTAAAAACAATCGCGCAATCTTCTACACTGCGCGTAATCGGACCGATTTTATCCATACTCCAAACCAATGCCATTGCACCATATTTACTTACTCTGCCAAACGTTGGACGCAAGCCCGTTGTGCCGCAAACCGTTGAAGGTGAGACGATTGAGCCTAAGGTTTCTGTCCCAATGGCAAACGGAACCAATCCCGCAGAGACCGCAGAAGCCGAGCCAGCCGAGGAGCCACTGGAGCCAGTTGTCACATCCCAAGGATTTTTGGTCATGCCGCCGTACCACACGTCGCCCCAAGCGAGTTCACCCATCGTAAGTTTGGCAACCAAAATGGCTCCAGCATCTTCTAATTTTTGAACGACGGTCGAGTTATAATCCAACACTTGTTCTTTGTAAGGCACAGAACCCCAAGTGGTTTTATATTTTTTGGTGGCTAATAAGTCTTTTGCGCCGTAGGGAATGCCGTGTAATAAACCTTTGTATTTGCCTTGTGCGATTTCTTGGTCGGCTTTTTTCGCTTGCGCTAAGGTGAGGTCTTCGGTTAAAGTAATGACGCACAACAATTTAGGGTCGTATTTTTTTAATCGTTCCAAAAAGAATTTAGTCAATTCAGTAGATGTAATTTGTTTGGTGCCAATGAGTTCTGCCAATTGTCGGACGGTGAAAAATGCGAGTTCATCGCGGTTTTTGGGCAGCGTCACTTTGCCCGGATTGCTGAATTGAACTGGTTTTTGCGGTTGGTCCATTTTCATGCCGGGCAGCAGCGGATTGAAGAGCAGGGCAGGGGAGAGGCTGTTGGGAATTTCTTTTTCCCGATTGGTGATATAATTTTCACGGAAATCTTGTAACGCTGGCAAAAGGGAATCAATTTCGGCGTCCGTCAAATCAAGCGCGGCGATTTTAGCGGCACTCCGAACGTCATCGGCAGTGATGTCATCGGCAAAAAAATAGCGATTGGTGAAAGCACCAGCAAAGAAAATAGCCGCGACTGCCAAAAGGGTAATGAAGGGTTTGGGTATTTTTGCAAACATGGATTGTGAGTTTTAAGTGTGACAAATGGAAGGTATAACTTTTTCCGAGGAGAAAGGTTGTTGTGATGGAGATTTTGAAGTGTAGCCGATACACCAAAAAATATTGGTGAAATTAGGGAAGAACGTATAAATTTGCGGCGCGTAAAAACGTAGCGTATCCTTCAGGATGACCTCGTACCCCAACCTTTAGGTTGGCAAACGAACTGCAATAGCCAGCAGCACTATAATAAATTAAAACAGAATTACTCAAACGGCAATGAAACAACCGATCAAAGTTTTCAAATTCGGCGGCGCGTCAGTCAAAGATGCAGCTGGATTACAAAATGTGGCAAGTATTCTGGAGCGATTCCGCGAGGAGAAGATTGTCATCGTTGTGTCGGCGATGGGCAAGACGACGAATGCGCTGGAACTCATCGTGGGCGCATACACGGAAAAAACGGGCAAGGCATACGAATTGCTAAATGATATTAAAAAATATCATTACGATATTATAGGCAATCTTTTTGAACAAGGGCACGAGGTGTATGATGAAGTAAATGACTTGTTCAACGCGCAGGTAGAATGGGTACTCGAAGAAGAACCGCATGAAAATTATGATTTTGTGTATGACCAGATTGTATCGGTAGGGGAGTTGGTTTCGACCAAAATAGTAGCTTCGTATTTGAGTAAAATTGGTTTGCCGACGCAGTGGCTTGATGCGCGCGACGTGATTTTGACGGACGATATTTATCGGGAAGGCTGGGTGCAATGGGAAGAGACGCAGGAAAATGCGAACCGAAAAGTGAAGCCGATGTTGGAAAAACCGGGCTTTATTTTGACACAAGGTTTTATTGGTACAACGAAAGAAAATTTTACAACCACGCTGGGGCGCGAAGGCTCGGATTATACAGCAGCGATTTTTTCGTTTTGTCTGGATGCGGAAAGTATGACGATTTGGAAAGACGTGCCGGGCGTGTTGAATGCAGACCCGCGTTTGTTTGATAATACCGTGAAACTCGACCGTTTGTCGTATAAAGAAGCGATTGAAATGACGTATTACGGTGCGAAAGTTATTCACCCAAAGACGATAAAACCATTACAAAATAAAAATATTCCATTATTTGTAAAATCATTTATCAAGCCCGAGGACGAGGGCACTTACATTGGCGGCGATGTGGATGATTTGTATCCTTCGATTATCACGGTGGAAAAGAATCAAACGATGTTGCAAATTTCGACTAAAGATTTTTCGTTTGTAGCGGAGCATCATCTGAGCGATATGTTTCAAGCGATTGCGGATTTGCGTTTACAAGTAAATATGATGCAAAACTCGGCGATTAGCTTCAGCGTGTGTGTAACGGATTTGGAAATTGATGATAAAGTGGAGCGTTTTATAGAACAGATTCAAAAAAAATTTAAAGTCGTAGCGGATAGAAATCTGGAAATCATGGCGGTGCGCCACCCGCAGGAAAATATTGTAGCCAATCTGTTGAAAGGTAAAATGGTGCTGATGGAAGAGCGCGTGAAGGAGACGCTGCAATTTGTGGTGAAAGAGGTGCCGGAAACAACTTGGAAGGTGGAGTGATCCCGCCATGCGCTACAAGTTAGGGTGATGGGGTGATCCTACAAATGATTAAAATTCATACCTATATTGGCGATTGTTGGGGCGGTAATGACTACTTTTGTCGAATAATTTTATAGAATCTGATACAATTAAAATGGCAAACGATATGACAACTACGTCTCCAAAAATGGATACCGCTATGCTGGCGGCTGACAACATTCGAATCTTGGCAGCGGCAATGGTAGAAAAAGCCAAATCAGGACACCCCGGCGGACCGATGGGCGGCGCGGATTTTATTCAAATTTTATATTCGGAGTTTTTGAAATATGATCCTACGGATATGCGCTGGGCACTGCGCGACCGATTTTACTTAGATGCAGGTCACATGTCGGCAATGCTCTACGCGGTTCAAACTTTGATGGGCAATTTCACCCTCGAAGACATTAAAAACTTTCGCCAATGGGACAGCCCGACACCCGGTCATCCAGAAATAAACGTTCAACGCGGTATCGAAAATACGTCTGGTCCATTGGGTTTGGGGCATACATTTGGCATTGGTTCTGCCATTGCGGAGCGGTTTATGGAATCGCGTTTTGGCGAAGTAGTGACGCATAAAACCTTCCTTTATATTTCAGATGGCGGTGTGCAGGAAGAAATTTCGCAAGGTGCAGGGCGCATTGCCGGGCATTTGGGATTAGGAAATATTATCATGTTTTATGATGCGAATGAAATCCAACTCTCCACCGAAGTATACGAAGTGACGGGAGAAGATACCGCTCAAAAATATGAGGCTTGGGACTGGCACGTGCTGACGATTGATGGCAATGACCACGACGAAATCAGAGCGGCATTGCAAGCTGGGATTGACGAAACGGAACGTCCAACCTTGATTATCGGCAAAACGATGATGGGTAAAGGCGTGGTATTGGAAAATGGAAGCGCGTATGAAGGAGAGGTAGAATTGCACGGCAAACCGCTCGGCGAGTCCAAAGCGTCGTTTGCAAAAACCATCGAAAAACTCGGTGGCGACGCGGCGAATGCGTTTCAGATTTTCCCGCAAGTATCGGAATATTACGAAAATTTAAAAGCTGAAAAAATCAAAGCCGCTGCTGCTCGTAAAGCCGCTTTCCGCGAATGGGAAACTGCGAATCCAGAATTGTCCAAAAAATGGAATCAGTTTCAATCCGGCGAATTGCCTGATTTGGATTGGAGTGAAATTAAACAAGCACCCAACAGCGCGACCCGCGTTGCTTCTGCCGCCGTACTCTCGTATCTGGCCGACAATGTGGATAATATGATTGTCGCTTCCGCAGATTTGTCGAATAGTGATAAAACTGACGCTTTTTTGAAAAAGAAAGCATCGCTCAAAAAAGGGGATTTTTCGGGTGCTTTTTTACAGGCAGGTGTGTCAGAACTCACGATGGCGGCGCTCTCGACTGGTATGGCATTGCACGGTGGCGTGATTCCGGCTTGCGCTACATTTTTTGTTTTTTCGGATTATATGAAACCCGCCATTCGCGTGTGTGCACTCATGGAGCAGCCCGTGATTTTCATCTGGACGCACGATGCGTTTCGGGTAGGAGAGGACGGACCCACGCACCAGCCCGTGGAGCAGGAAGCGCAACTTCGATTGTTAGAACAATTGCAAAATCATTCGGGTCATAATAGCTTCCTCGCTATGCGTCCGGCAGATGGCGCAGAGACGACCGTTTGTTGGAAATTGGCTTTAGAAAATAAACATACACCCAGCGGCTTGATTCTATCGCGTCAAAATATTGCAGATTTACCCGGCGAAAATCGCTACGAAACTGCCCAACAAGCCGCAAAAGGTGCTTATATCGTACAAGAAGATGGCGATAAACCGGATGTAATTTTAGTGGCGAATGGCTCGGAAGTAGCAACGCTGGTAGCAGGTGCTGAAAAATTGCGTACTGAAAAAGGCCTGAAAATCAGAATCGTTTCCGCGCCAAGTGAAGGTTTATTTAGAACACAATCCGCTGAGTATCAACATCAAATTCTACCAGAAGATATTCCAACATTTGGCTTGACGGCTGGACTACCTGTGACCATGCGTGGCTTGGCAGGTCCACACGGCAAAGTTTGGGGCGTGAATCATTTCGGTTATTCTGCACCTTATACCGTGCTGGATGAAAAATTTGGATTCACGGCGGCGCATGTGTATCAGCAGGTCGTGGAATATTTGCAGTTAAAGTAAATAAAAGTGTGGTGCATTTCAAAAATGTGCCATACTTAAATTATAAATAAAACTATGTGACCTATGTGCCTAACTTGTCCCGTACAAGGGATGTGTCAAAATCAAGTTATAAGGGTTTTAGCAATGCCCAACTCCAATCCTCTCAACTCCGCCAGCCCCTTCAACCGCCCAATCGCCGAGTAACCCGGCAGCGTTTTTTTCTTCAAATCATCCAACATTTGATGTCCGTGGTCAGGTCGCATTGGAATAGAATTGCCCGTGCGTTGCAGGAGTAAAAATATTGCTTTCACTACTGCTGCCATATCCGTATCGCCCTCTAAATGAGCGGCTTCGTAAAAATTGCCTTCCGCGTCGCCCTTCGTATTTCGTAAATGTAAAAAATGAATATGTTCGCCCAATCGCTGCACCATGCCTGCCAAATCATTATCTGACCGAACGCCATAAGAACCTGTGCAAAAACACAATCCATTTGAAGAAGAAGGTGCTGCATCAATAATTTCCTGTGCATCTTGCTCCGTACTCACCACTCTTGGTAAACCTAAAATCGGATACGGCGGGTCGTCTGGATGAATCGCCATTTTCAACCCAACTTCCTCAGCGACCGGTACGATTTGTTGTAAAAAATAAAAAAGATGTTGTTTGAGTTTGGCAGCGTCAATATGTGCATAAGTTTGCAACGCTGTGAGTATTTCGGCTACGGTGAATTGCTCTTCACTGCCGGGCAAACCAAGCAATACATTTTTAAAAAGCGTTTCCTTTTCCGAGTCGGTCATGTTTTGAAACCGCTGTTCGGCACGCATGATTTCTTCTTTTGAATAGTCTTTTTCGGCATTTGGACGTTGCAATAAAAATAAATCGAAGGCGACAAAAGCGGCTTTTTCAAAACGCAAGGCTTTGCTTCCATCGGGCAAGGTGTACGTTGGGTCGGTGCGCATCCAATCCAAAATCGGCATAAAATTGTAAGTAATAACTTTCAAACCGCAAGCCGCCAAATTGCGTAAGCTAACTTTATAATTTTCAATGTGTTGCAAATAATCACCCGCTTGTTTTTTAATATCTTCGTGTACTGGCAGACTTTCTACGACCGTCCACGTCAGACCGGCTGCTTCGACTGTTGCTTTTCGTTTATTGATTGCTTCCACCGTCCACATATCTCCAACCGGCACGTGGTGCAACGCAGTGACCACTCCCGTGCAACCGGCTTGGCGTATATCTTGCAAACTGACTGGGTCATTTTCTCCAAACCAGCGCATCGTTTGTTCCATTCGTATCATTCGTAGCAATTTTTTGTCAACTGTTAATTTGCAATCAAGCTATATATAAAAGGACGTTGATAATTTAAAAGCCAACTACAAGCCAACTAAGTTTTACACCATGTATCAGAATATTTTTTTAGTGAACTTAGTGAAAATCCTTGTGTCCTTTGTGGTTAGATTTATTTTAATTTAAATTTAGCAAATTTTTTAGATTTCAATATATGTCCCACTTTTAAAATGTGAATTATCAAACTTTTATTTAAAACGAAACTAACTAAATTACAATGAGTTATGTGATTGGTGTAGATTATGGAACCGATTCGGTTCGGGCGTTGATTGTAGATACTGAAAATGGGAAAGAGCTTTCCACGGCTGTTTTTTATTACCCGCGTTGGCAATATGGAAAATATTGTGACGCTACCCAAAATCAATTCCGCCAACATCCGCTGGATTATATCGAAGGTTTAGAAAATTCCATTCTACAAGCACTTGCAAAAGTCCCCGCAGAAATCGCCGAAAAAGTGAAGGGCATTGCCATAGACACGACCGGTTCAACGCCGGTTGCAGTAGATAAAACTGGCACACCACTCGCACTTCTACCAGAATTCGCCGAGAATCCGAACGCCATGTTTATCCTTTGGAAAGACCATACCGCCATCCAAGAAGCCACTGAAATCAATGATTTATGTAAAACTTCGAGTATAAATTACACAAAATACGAAGGCGGAATTTACTCTTCGGAATGGTTTTGGGCAAAGATTTTAAGAACGTTGCGTGTGGACTCGAACATTCAAAAAGCAGCTTACTCTTGGGTAGAACATTGTGATTGGATTCCATTTTTGCTCACTGGCGGAACGGACGTGCACGCGCTAAAACGCAGTCGCTGCGCGGCGGGACACAAGGCACTTTGGCATGAAGACTTCAACGGCTTGCCGCCCAATGAATTTTTCAGGACGCTCGATCCGCTCTTGGACGGCTTGCGCGACCGATTGTTTGAAAAAACTTATACGTCTGACGAATCCGCTGGAACATTGTCGAAAGAGTGGTCAGAGCGTTTGGGCTTATCTGAAAATGTGGTCGTGAGCGTAGGTGCATTCGATGCGCACATGGGCGCGGTCGGCGGACAAATTGAGCCATATTATTTGAGCAAAGTAATGGGCACTTCCACTTGTGATATGTTGGTTGCGCCTGCGCAAGAGGTTGGAAATAAAGTAGTTAAAGGTATTTGCGGACAAGTAAATGGCTCAGTCATTCCAAATATGTTGGGTATGGAAGCGGGTCAATCTGCCTTTGGCGATACGTATGCTTGGTTTATCAATTTGCTGGCGTGGCCCCTTCAAAATGTGCTTGCCAAAAATAAAATATTAGATGAAGAAACGACTCGTACTTTGGTAGCCGAAACGACCCACCGAATCATGCTTGAATTGAGCGACGCCGCGGCAAAAATTGAACCCGGCGCGAATGGAATTATTGCTTTAGACTGGCTCAATGGTCGCCGTACGCCAGATGCGAATCAAGCTTTAAAAGGAGCGATTGCAGGGTTGAATCTCGCCAGCGATGCGCCGCGTATTTTTCGGGCATTGGTGGAAGCGACGTGCTTTGGCGCGCGGAAAATTGTGGAGCGATTTGTCGAAGAAGGCATTCCTATTAAAGGTATTATTGGTTTGGGCGGCGTTGCAAAAAAATCGCCATTTATCATGCAGGTCATGGCGGATATTTTGAATCGTCCGATTCGGATTACGCGGTCGGAGCAGACGTGTGCCTTAGGCGCAGCGATGTTTGCGGCGACGGCAGTCGGTTTGTATGCCACGGTGGAAGATGCGATGCAAAAAATGGGTTCCGGTTTTGACGCTGAATATATTCCAAATGTAGAAAATGCGAAAAAGTATGATATAATTTATCAGCAATATTCAGATTTGGGGGAGAAGATGGAATAGAAGTGAGATGCCAGATAAAAAGATTCCAGATACCAGACTCTGTATTACTTTTCCGAATAATCATTAACAAAATAGATGTCGGATGTCAGATGCGATAAAGATTAGCTGAACTACTAAATAAAATGAGTGAGTCAAGAAATGCAAGACGTATGGAAAAAAGGGCAAAAAATCCGCGTTCATCCGCCAAATCCGCGTCATCCGCGTTCCAATTATGCGATAAGAGGTGTAAGAAGGGCATAAATACTGAATAAAGCAGTTCTCTCAAATTCTAATAAATTACAAAACGACAATCATAATTCGCCTTAAAAAATCATAAAAATCAGTGTACCATTGAGCCATTATCAATCCATAAAAGAAGCCTGTTACGAAGCCAATCTGCAACTACCCAAGCTCGGTCTGGTGCTTTTTACGTTTGGGAATGTGAGTGTCGTGGATCGAGAAAAAGCCGTATTTGCAATTAAACCCTCCGGTGTGCCGTATGAAAAATTACATCCAAATGATATTATTATAATGGACTTTGATGCAAATGTAATAGAAGGCAATTTACGCCCTTCTTCTGATACCAAAACCCACGCCGTGCTTTACAAACATTGGGACAAAATTGGTGCGATTTCACACACGCATTCTACTTACGCAACCGCTTGGGCGCAAGCACAACTGGATATCCCTATTTTGGGAACTACGCACGCTGACCATCTCACAGTAGACATTCCTTGCGCGCCGCCAATGAGTGATGTAATGATTGCCGGTGATTATGAATACGAAACGGGATTTCAAATTATAAATGAATTGGAACGGCGAGGATATTCATACCAGGAAGTTGAAATGATATTATTGAGTAATCACGCGCCTTTCACTTGGGGAAAAACGGCAGAAAAAGCAGTTTATAACAGTGCTGTTTTGGAAGAAATTGCTAAAATGGCGTACCTTTCTTGCACGATTCGTCCCGATGTGCCGCGTCTGAAAGATACTTTAATTCAAAAACATTATGAAAGAAAACATGGAAAGAACGCATATTACGGGCAAAGTTAAGTGAAACGATGGAATGGCTCATTTCTGTAGGATATTCCAATTTGATAACATTCCATTCTTGCAAGAAAGGGCAGTGACTATACTGAAACTACCAATAAAAAATTTATATGAAAATCAAAGGCTTAATCTTCGATATGGACGGCACGATGGTGGATAATATGATGACCCATCACCGCGCTTGGCAAAAAAAACTTGCTGCATTGGGTTTGGAACTATCACTCGAAGAGGTAAAGAAAAAAATTCATGGCATCAATGAAGAAATCTTGGAACGCGAATTTGGCGACCGCTTCTCCTTGGAAGAACGCCGACAAATTTCACAAGAAAAAGAAGCAGCATATAGGGAAATATTTCTGCCGGAATTAAAATTAGTAAATGGATTAAGTGAGTTATTACAAGCCGCTTTTGATGCCGATATTCCAATGGCAATTGCGACTGCTGCTCCAATAGAAAACGTGGATTTTGTATTAGATAACTTAAATATTAGACATTTCTTTAAATCAATTATGCACGCTGGAATCGTTTCAAAAGGTAAACCTGACCCGGAAGTTTTTGAAAAAGCTGCAATAGACATGGGTATTCCAATAGAAAATTGTATCATTTTTGAAGATACACCGACGGGCGCAGAAGCGGCGCAGCGAGCGGGTTGTCCAACTTATATTATTACGACAACGCATCAGCCGGCAGAATTTGCGCGCTTCTCAAACGTTATTGACTTTTTGAAAGATTTTACAGCCCTCACCACATTTTTTTTAACCACAGCGGTCGCAAAGAGCGCAATGTAAAACTTAGCGACCTCTGCGAAAACCTCTGCGGTCTCTGCGGTTAAAAAATGTCAGAAGGGAAGAAAAACTAAATGATAAATAGAAAATATCATGTTAATTAATTTAAAAGAATTGGAACTATGGTTCGTCACCGGAAGCCAACATTTGTACGGCGAAGAGACCCTCAAACAAGTAGCCGCGCATTCCACCGAGATTGCAAAAGCATTGGATCAGCATTCCAAAATTCCCATCAATATTGTATTCAAACCGATTCTGACCACGCCCGATGCGATTTACCAATTGTGTTTGGATGCTAATTCTAATCAAAAATGTATCGGTTTGATTTGCTGGATGCACACGTTTTCGCCTGCTAAAATGTGGATTCGGGGGTTGAAATCATTACAAAAACCATTTTTACATTTACATACGCAATATAACCGTGATATTCCGTGGGCTTCTATTGATATGGATTTTATGAATTTGAATCAATCGGCGCATGGCGACCGCGAGTTTGGCTTCATCAGCGCACGGATGAAATTGAATCGAAAAGCGGTGGTTGGACACTGGCAAGACGAGGAAGTGGTGGCGCGCATCAACGTGTGGAGTAGAGCTGCTGCGGCTTGGCACGATTGGCAGGGTGCAAAATTTGCTCGACTGGGAGATAATATGCGACAGGTAGCGGTGACTGAAGGGGATAAAGTAGAAGCAGAAATGCAATTTGGGTATAGTGTAAATGGCTACGGTGTCGGTGAGGTAGTAAAATATATAAATGCAATAAGTGATGCAGAAATTGATAAATTAACGGCTATTTATATCGAAAAATATAATGTAACTACTTCTTTACATAAAAATGGCGAACAACATAATGCTCTACGCGAAGCTGCTCGAATTGAGCTTGGCTTGCGACAGTTCTTACAAACCAATGATTTTAAAGGCTTTACAGATACGTTTGAAGATTTACATGGACTGGTACAATTACCGGGGATTGCGGTGCAGCGTTTGATGGCAGAAGGCTACGGTTTTGGCGCAGAGGGGGATTGGAAAACGGCGGCTTTGGTGCGAGCGATGAAAGTAATGGGAGCGGGTTTGCCGGGCGGCAACTCGTTCATGGAAGATTACACGTATCATTTTCATCCAAATGGCATGGCAGTGCTGGGGTCACACATGCTGGAAATTTGCGAAAGCATAGCCGATGGAAAACCGAGTTGTGAAATTCATCCATTGGGCATTGGAGGCAAAGCAGACCCAGTGCGTTTAGTTTTTAACGTCGCTCCAGGAAATGCATTAAATGCTTCGATGATAGATATGGGCAATCGTTTTCGACTGATAGTCAATGAAGTAGAAGCGATAAAACCGGAAGAAGATTTGCCCAAATTGCCTGTTGCGCGCGTCCTCTGGCGTGCGAAACCAGATTTAAAAACTGCCGCTGCTGCATGGATTTTGGCGGGTGGAGCGCATCACACTTGTTACAGTCAAAATTTGACGGCTGAATATTTAGAAGATTTTGCGGCGATAGCAGGTATTGAATATATATTGATAAATGACAAAACGGATTTGTATCAATTTAAAAATGAATTGCGCTGGAATGAGCTTTATTATAAGTAATGCGAATATCGGGTTAACCCCGAAGGGGTGATAGACCTATAGACAATTGACAATCAGCGGGTTTTGAACCCCGACGGGGTGACACATTCTACGCAAATAGTGTCACCCCGCTGGGGTTCAAAGTAAATTTTGTCGGTTTTTTTATAAATATGCCACCCCGTCGGGGTTAATTCCATTCATTTAAAGGGGTTTTTGACCATTTTTAACCCGATATTCGCATAGCTAATTAATTTTCAATGTTTTGCCAACTGCTTACTGGAAACTGCCTGCTTACTGTACTGGTAGACATCTGACATACGACCGCTCTTTATATCGCCAAAATATCTGCCATGCGCAGCAATTCTTCGTTAATGGGTTTTGGCATTTTTATAGCATCTTCAAATGACGTATAATGGATTTTATCATGGATGATACCTGCCATTACATTTCTTTTACCGTGCATTAAACCCTCGACGGCGGCGAAACCCAAGCGACTTGCCAAGACTCGGTCTGCACATGTAGGCGACCCGCCGCGCTGTAAGTGTCCAATAATCGTAACTTTAATATCGTAAAAACTAAATCTTTCTCCTACTATTTTGGCAATTTCATTGACACCGCCGTACTTATTGCCTTCAGCTACAATGACTAAACTGAACAGCTTGTTGCGTTTTGCACCTCGGCGCAAGTTGTCAATGAGTACTTCAATGGTGGAATCAGATTCTGGAATGAGTACACTTTCTGCACCGCTGCTGATGCCCGTATTCAAGGCAATAAAACCCGCATGACGACCCATTACTTCTACAAAAAACAAGCGATTGTGAGAGTCCGCAGTATCGCGTATTTTATCCACGGCTTCTACGGCGGTATTCACGGCGGTGTCAAAACCGATGGTGTAATCCGTGCCATACAAATCATTGTCAATCGTGCCGGGTACGCCAATAAAAGGAATATCATGTTCTTGCGAGAAAATATTAGCGCCTGTAAACGTCCCATCCCCGCCAATAGCCACGCAGCCGTCAATATCGAAAGCAGTGAGTGACTCGTACGCTAATTTTCTACCCTCTGGCGTTTTAAATCGTTCGCTGCGAGCGGTGCGCAAGATGGTGCCGCCTCTGTGAATAATATTGCCCACATCCCGTGGTTCCAATCGGCGCAGACTTCCGTCAATCATGCCCTCATAGCCGCGCTCAATGCCATACACGTGCAAGTTGTTAAAAGAAGCGGTGCGCACCACGGCGCGCAAAGCAGCATTCATACCCGGTGCATCGCCGCCGGACGTAAACACAGCGATTCGTTTGATGTCCTTTTTCATAAAATAATATCAATTTACAAACGAAGGAGCCCGATGGAAAGCCGCCAATCGTTCGATGGGCTTTTGTATAAAATTACCGGGACGCATGGCTCTTTCTTCTAATACAATTTTAAGAATGGGCTGAAAATGATAAGCCACCGAACCAATAAAATTGATGGGCAATGAAATATGATTTTTGTACTTGCGCACATGACGGTCTGTGAACGCCACGAATGCATCATATAACATTTTCTGTATATAAAAGTGCTCCTTATGCGTTGCAAAAAATGGTACAAAAGATGCAAGATACACATTAGGCGTTTCTTTGCCATATACTTTATCAAGTATGGCTGGTCTGCCGCCCGTGTGAAATTTTTCAAATGCACTTGCTAAATCCGGCGGTAATTCTCGATAAAAGTAAGCTTGAATCAACATTTTACCCAAAAAAACACCACTTCCTTCATCCCCTAAAAGGTAGCCCAAATTCGTGACATTATCTGTAATCTGGTCGCCATCAAACAGGCAGGTATTAGAACCTGTCCCAATGATGCAAGCAATACCTGGTTCATGCCCGCAAGCCGCTCGTGCAGCACCGAGTAGGTCATGTTCTACCTTAATGGATGCGTCAGGAAAGACCTTTTGCAAGGAACGTTGCACAATCGCTTTTCGACCGGGGTCCCAACAGCCAGTGCCATAATAATACAATTGGTCTACTTCCTGTGCCTCAATCTTTCCGGTA
>ENA-ORBV01000495-ORBV01000495.1-microbial-mat-metagenome-genome-assembly--contig:-NODE-495-length-90313-cov-23.044007_pt1 | contig 90313 bp, 98 predicted proteins | sample MGYA00237777_ERZ505514 | MGnify/ENA primary metagenome ERZ505514 (study PRJEB26160, sample SAMN06269048) | microbial mat metagenome | isolation source: Oligotrophic lake microbial mat | place...
TATCGCATGGTGTGGCATGAACGCATGCATCGCGACGCGGCGCATCAGTGGCTGCGGCAAGCGGTGCTGGCGACGGGACGCAGTTGAGTGGTGACAGCAACGCGAATGGATTCGTCCTGAAGAGTTCCCGGCGTCACCAGTTCCGGTTGCGATGCCAGCAGCAGTCGCAGCAGGATCCGCAGTCGAACTTGGCAAACCCGCACCCACTGGCGCACCGGCACATGAGGGATGACGTGTTCGACCAGGTGCGCAGCGGTCTGGGCCATGCAACGTGCGCCATACGGGGGGCAAAAACCTCGGCGCTTGCAGCTGAAGGCGACCAGCTTGTCGTGGCCCCGGTCGGCGCAGCGCAGGCGCAGGAAGCCGCGCGCCGGGATGCCGTAGTCGAGGAAGGCGTCGAACTCGTCCTTGGACGTTTTGCGGCAGGTTGGTGCCGGTGGCCTCCTCGGCATGGGCGAAGAAGGTCTGGGCGTGTTGCAGCACCGGGCGGTACAAAGTGGTCTGTTCGGGGCGATGCCGCTCGTTACGGACCTGGGCGCCTGCGGCCCCGCCCAACCTCGGCGTCGCAGAAGCGGCTTCGACCTCGGTATCGATGCCTTCATCCTTCAGGAACTCATCAAAGTCCTGGCCGATGAATGCGGAACGCGCTTCTTTCCGGGTTTTCATTTGCCCATCTCCTTGAGACATTCAGGTCATTCTGCTATCGAAGGCTTGATCTAAGGATGGAATTCCAATGCCGCATTTCAAGTATCTCGTCCGTTCCCGTCTATGTAAATCGTGAACTTCGTGCCGAGTTTTCGGGACTGCCCCTGAAGGCTCCGCCTCTGGATACCAGTTGGCTGTGCCTGTTTGCACCTGAGCGGCGGAATTTTGCCGCTCGGGTGGCCACAGGCACGAGTCGCCCCCGACAAACGACGAACCAGATGGCACACAAGTTCGGCGTGGCGGTGGCTGTATGATCCGGGTTCTTGCCTTGCAACGCCGGAAGACACGCTGTGAACGCTATCGGCACATCGGAAACACTTGCCTTGCCCAAGGTTGATCAGAAACGCCTGGAACGCCTTGCGGCTCTAGCGGGGCGCTCGCCCAAGGCAATGCTCAAGTTCGTCCTGCGCGACGGTTTCGATGCGGTGGAACAAGAGATTCGCGAAATGCTTGCCGCCGAACAAGACATGGCCATTCACGGCACGGTTCCGCATGCTGACGTGATGCGCGGCGCCAGAAGAATCATCGAGGCAGCGCGTGGCCGAAAGTTCGACAAGGCGGCTTGAATGGGCGCGTCCGGCGAGGGCGGCTTACGAAGCGACCCTCGCACGCATCGCGGAACAAGACATCGAGACCGCCGCGTGAGTGGAAATGCGTGTTGCGAGAAGCCTCTCTTGGCTTCAATCGCAGCCGGGGATGGGGTCGCCGAGCGTGTTTGCCGGACGGCGCGTATATCCGATCCCAAATACCGGGCATAACGTGAACTATCGCGTCACGCGCGAAGCGATCATCATTATTCGGTGGTATCGGCAGCGGCAGAACGTGCCGCGGTAAACGGGCGCCGCTCGAGGCGGCAACGGCGACCAAGCCCGTACTGGCCGTTACGCAATTCCCAGCTTGACGCCACGGGGCGAAAGCTCCCGATCGGCTACTCGATCACCTTGGTCGCCTGCACCAACACCGATTGCGGGTCCCGCTTGCGTCCGCCGCGCGCGACGCGGCTGCGTTGGTGTCAGCGCCCGAGCCGGGTCAGCCACATGACGATAGACGGAAACGCCACGATCAATGCCGAGAACAACACCATCACCAGAAAGAACGGCAGCGCCGCCTTGGACACTGTTCCTGCTTTCGAGTCGGCCAGACCCTGAATTACGGACATGTTGAAGCCGACCGGCGGCGTGACTTCGGCCGCTTTGACGTGACTACTAGAAAAATGCCGAACCCCACCGGGTCGGCGGCCTGTCCCATCAGAATGTCGACCGGCGTGCTGCGGAACAGCGCCAGTCCGATCCACCTCGGTCAGCACCAGCGCGACCACCGCCATCCGGCTCGCGCAGGCGAGCGCCGCGCCCAGCAGCCTGTCGGACTTGGGGCGTCGAAAGCGAAAATCGGTTCCAGCGAGGTCAGTTTTTGCCGAATTCGCAGGCCCATAGCCCAGCTATGGGACCAGAAGGCGGTGAAAATCGGACCGCTGCGGCCGATTTACAGCCGACGATTCCCAAGTCCGAACGGCTGCTGGTGGATTGGTCAGACAGTGCTGTACAACGTCCCGCCTGCCTTGGTCATCGCAAGTGCGAGCTTGGCGTCAAAGGTTGCCAGGCTGGCACTTGAGCGCAGCGCCACCTCGAGGTAGGTAGCGTCGTACGCCGACAACCCGTGCTCGCGCGCAAGCGCCATGATTGCAGAACGCTTTATCGGCGTACCGTCACCCTCGATACGGATCGGCAATCGATCAAAGCGGTTCAGGTAGTCGATCACCTGCGCTCCGGTCACGACCTTCCGCCGTTCTCCGACGAGAAGGGCATTGCTGACTTCCAGGTGCAGGAGCGACGGCGCCAGCCATGAGGCCTCGTCGGCTGATCGCAACAACTGATCCGCAAGTTGCGCTTCTTCAGGCTTCTGGCGCTCGAAAATCCAGGCGAGCGCCATCGACGCGTCGACCACGACGTTCACATCCGACCTTCTTCGATCCAGCTCGCCAATTCAGTACTGCTAACGCCATGCACTCGCGGGAAAGCGAGCATCGCTTCGGCTGCGGCCACGCTCTCGGATTGGCTGCCGGAGCCCGCAGGCACCAGATCGGCCACCGGCTCCCCGCGAACGGTAATGGTGTAGCGCTTGCCGTCGCGCACCTCGCGCAACAGTTCGGAGAGTTTGGCTTTGGCGTCGAAAGCGCCGATTTCTTTATACATAATGAACAACCTAGATCATGAACTAGGTTGAATTGTCGCATGCATCGGCTACCTTGGCTAAAGCCCCTCGCGCATCCGCCTCGCATCCAGCGCGCGGTCCAGAAAGTCCAACCGGTCCTGCTCCCGGAATCGCTCGCCGTCGAGCAGGAAGTTCGGCGCGCCGAAAATGCCTTGCGCCACCGCTTCGTCGCTGAAGCGACGATACAGTGCCAGCACTTCCGGTGCGGTTTTCGCGGCGTGCAGGGCGGGCGCCGTCCATGCCGTTTTGGTTGGCCACGTCGATGCGCACAGCGGTTGCCGCGGTGTCGCGTTGCTCCGCCCACAGCGCGCGCACCAGCGCATGCGACAGGCTGCTAGCGCTTGTTCCAGTCCGGGTCGGTGATCAGTTCGGGGACGCAGCACTGGCACTGGCACTGTGTTGCCGCAGCACCCGCTCGATGGCGGTCAGGAAGACAGGCAACGCGGCGTTCAGAACTGCGGAATCGCGCGCCAGGTGACAAGCGCAGGCGCTTGGGCACCGCGAGCGCCTACTGGCGCACCGGCAGCGGGATGACATGGACGGCCAGATGCGATGCCGGCAGCAGCAGCGGAATCGGCGCCACAGCACCCACTGCCGTACCGGTACATGAGGGATGACATGGTCGACCAGGTGCGCAGCGCCATGTCCGGATGGCGCCCAGGTCAGGTTCGCCGCAAGGCGATCGCATGGCCCGGCGCAGCAACCGCCGTGCTTGCGATCCACTGCAGGAAATGCGCGACGACCGGCACGCGAAGCCGCGACTGCGGGCAGACGAGGTAGTACGTCCGCCCGGTCGGGTAGATCATGTCGAAGGGCGCAATCAGCCGACCGGTCGCCAGCTCATCCTCCACCAGTTCCGGCTGCACGACGGCGACGCCGAGGCCTTCCACCGCGGCCTGATAGACCAGAAGGGAGACATCGAACTCCAACTGTGCCCCGCGTCGGATATCCTCGCCACCGGCCTGCCGCAGCCACGAATCCCAGTCATCGCGCCGGTTCACCGTGTGCAGCATCGTCAGGCCGTCCAGCGCGGCCAGGCGGGAGCGCCGCCGGTCCCACAGACGCGGCGAGCACACCAGCTGCATGCGCTCGACCAGCACCGGCACCGAGTGCAGTGCGGGGTCGGGATTGGCGGCGCGCAGCACGGAGATGTCGATGTTCTCGGTCTCGAAATCCGCCGGCTGCACGCTGGTGCTCAAGCCCAGTTCGAGTTGCGGGCGCAGCACCTGGAAACGCGGCAGGCGCGGCATCAGCCATTTCATCGCGAAGGTAGGCGGCACCTTCAGGCGCAGGCGGTCCGCGCCGTCACCGGCTGCGATGCGCTGCACGGCGGAATCGATCAACGCAAAGCCGCGCTGGCAGGCCGCCTGCAGCGCCTCGCCATCCGCAGTCAGGAAGAGCGCCCGCCCGCGCCGCTCGATCAGGCGTCGACCCAGCCGCGCCTCGAGCTGGGAAACCTGCTGGCTTACTGCGCTTTGCGTGACCAGTAGCTCCTCTGCCGCCCGCGTGAAGCTCAGGCGGCGCCCCACCGCCTCGAACACCCGCAGGGATTGCGGCGACACGCGCAGTCTTCTCATTAGGTCACCTTATGGTTTGGCAGGAAGTCTAACGCCACCTCCGCGATCGCCGGCGCAATAATGCAGAGGCAAAGCAGTTCTTCAAATTAAGGAGTGCATGCTTGCTTGCCGCCCCCGATCCCCGTAGCGACGCCGAGCGCGTCTTCCGCACCCTGCAGGATGGCGGGGTGGCCATCGTGCCTACCGCCATCGGCTACGCCATCGTGGGCGCCACCTCGGAGGCGATCCGCCGCACCCACCGCGCCAAGGGCCGCGCGCCGGGCAAGTACAGCGCCTTCACCGGTTCGCCCGCGCTGCACGACGAGATCCATATCCTCGACCCGGAACGCCGTGCGATGGTGCGCATGATCACCGAGGCCTACGACCTGCCGGTGGGCGCCATCGCGCCGTGCCGCAAGGACCATCGCATCTTTCGCAATCTCGATCCCGACGTGTACGCGCAGAGCACCTACCAGGACACCGCGGCGCTGCTGCTCAATGGCGGTCCGGTGCTGGTGGAACTGGGGCGCCTCAGCCACGAACACGGGCTGGGCGTGATCGGGTCCTCGGCCAATCGCTCGCTCGCAGGCACCAAGTTCCGCGTGCAGGACATCGAACCGGAGGTGCTTGCCGCCGCCGACCTGGTGATCGACCACGGCCTGGTGCGTTGGGCAGCCTATGGCAAGTCCTCCACGATGATCGACTTCGGCACCCTCACCACCACCCGGGTCGGCGCCTGCCACGACCTGATCTGCGACGTGCTGTGCCGCCACTTCGGCGTGCGCCTTGCCGTTGCCGACTGACGCCACGACACCCAGACAAGGAGACCCAGACATGCGATCAATCACCCGCCGCCGGTGGCTCGCCGGCTTCACGCTCGCCGCAGGCGCGCTGGCCGGCCCGTCCGCCCGGGCCCAGCAGGGCGCGTGGCCGGCGCGCGCGATCCGCCTGGTGGTGCCTTCCAGCGCCGGCGGCGGCACCGACATCCTGGCCCGCACGGTGGGCGAGAAGATGGCCGAGCGGCTGGGCCAGTCGGTGGTCATCGAGAACCGGCCAGGCGCCAACGGCATCATCGGTGCGGAAGCGGTGGCGCGCGCGCCGGCCGACGGCTACACCCTGCTGGTAAGCGCGGGCAACGCCATGTCCGCCAATGTGAGCCTCTACAAGAAGCTGTCCTACGACCCGATCCGCGACTTCACGCCGGTGAACATGCTTATCGGCTCGCCCCTGGTTCTGGTGGTCAACCCGCAGCTGCCGGTGCGCAGCGTCGCCGAATTCATCGAGTACGCCAGGGCGCGGCCCGGACAGTTGAACTTCGGCACTGGCGCCAGCCACGCGCAGATCGCCGGCCACATGTTGTTGTCGATGGCCGGCATCAAGGCGACGCCGGTGGCTTACAAGGGGCCAGTGCAGGCGATCACCGACGTGGCCTCCGGCCAGGTCCAGTTCACCTTCGAGACCCCTTCGGGCACCAGGGCGCAGCGCGAAAGCGGCGCGGTACGCGCGCTGGCGGGCACCTCGGCCGCGCCCTCGGCGACCCTGCCCGGCCTGCCGGTGATGGCGCAGACCCTGCCGGGTTTCGAATACAACGCCTGGATCGGCGTTTTCGCCCCGGCCGGCTTGGGCACAGAAATCCGCAACCGGCTCGAATCGACCATTCAGGCCGTGCTGCGCCTGCCTGACGTGCAGCAGCGCCTGACCAACTTCGGCTTCGATGTCGACCCGCGCGGCGGCGAAGCGCTGGCGGCCACCGTGCGCGAGGATATCCCCCGGCTGCGCAAGGTGATCCAGGAAGCCGGCATCACCGCCGAATGACGCATCGCGCGGGCGCGGCACCATGACCGGTTTGCGCTTTCCAGGCCGCGTGCTGTACCTCGCGGCGGACGCCGCTGCGGTCCGCCGGCAGCTCGCTGGCTACGACCTGACGCGCGAGGCAGCCGGGATGCTGCGCGACAACGTTTCCACCGACGAGATCACGCCGGCCTGGGTGTGCTACCACTTCGACGAGAAGCTGGGCGACTACCCGTACCTCGGGCTCGCCTGCGGCAGCGAGCATCCGGTAACACCGGGCAGCGTGCGTGCCGGCGGCTTCGCGGTGGCGGTCGCGGGCAAGCGCTACGGCAAGGGCTCCTCGCGCGAAGCCAGCCCGTATGCGGAGATGCTGGCCGGCATCCGCCTGGTGATTGCCGAGAGCTTCGAGCGCATCTATCGCCAGAACTGCCGCAACCTCGGGCTCTTGACCTCCACCGACTTCAGCCTGATCGAGCGCATCGGCCGCGGCGAGGCGATCCCCCTGGAGGAGTTCACCCGCGACGAGGACCCGTTCACCACAGAGATCATTCGCCGCGGCGGCCTGTTCGCTTTCACGCAGGCGCGGCTTCGCGGCGAGGTGTCCGCGCCCGCACCGTCCCGACCACGCCCGCAGACCTTCGCTGAGAAGATCCTTGCGCGTGCCTGCGGACGCGGCGAAGGCGCGGTGGCGCCGGGCGAGGCGGTGTTCGCGCGAGCCGACTGGCGCTACGCCCATGAGTACGTGTCGCCGATGTCGATCCGCTTCCTCCATCAGGCGATGGGCGAAGACGCGCCGCTCCTCGACCCCGGCTCGATGGTGTTCTTTGCCGACCACCTGACCTTCGTCCATCGCAGCATGCCGCCCGAACGGCGCGCGATGGGCCTTCTGGACACCGCGCAGGCGATGGCCGCCTGCCAGCAGGCCTTCTGCACCCGGCATGGCCTCAGGCTGCACGGCTTCCTGCGCGACCGCGAAGGGTCGGAGGGCATCAGTCATTCGGTGATGGCGGAGCGCTACGTGCAGCCTGGGCAACTGGTGGTGGGCACCGACTCGCACACCCCGCATTGCGGCGCCTTGGGCGCGCTGGCCTTTGGCATCGGCGCCACCGAGATGGCCAACGCCTGGGTGACCGGCGACGTGCGGGTGCGCGTGCCGTCGGTTACCAGGGTGCGCCTCAATGGCCACCTCAACCCCGGCGTGGAAGCCAAGGACGTTATGTTGCACCTGCTGCAGCTGCCGTATGTGCAGGAGGGCAGGGCGATCGGCCAGGTGTTCGAGTACACCGGCGCGGCACTGGCTTCGCTTTCCACCGACGAGCGGGCGACCCTGACCAACATGGTGGCCGAGATCGGCGGCTTCACCGGGATCGTAGTGCCGGACGAGGAGACGCGCCGCTTCCTGCGCGAGCGCCGCGGCGTCGACCTGCCGCTCGAAGCGTGGATGCACAGCGACCCGGATGCGCGCTACTCGCACGATATCGAAGTGGACTGCGGCGCGCTGGAACCCATGGTGGCCAGGCCCGGCGACCCCGGCAACGGCATGCCGATCTCGGCGCTTGCCGCGCCAGTGCCGGTGGATATCGCCTACGGGGGCTCGTGCACCGGCGGCAAGCGCGAAGACCTTGCGCGCTGCCACGAGGTGCTCGCCTGGGCTGCCGCACAAGGCTTGCGCGTGGCCCCGGGCACCCGATTCATCCTGCAGTTCGGCAGCCAGGACGTGCGCGACCATTGCGTGCGCCAAGGTTGGATGGAGACTTTCAAGGCGATGGGCGTGGAGCTGATCGAGCCAGGCTGCGGCGCCTGCGTCAATGCCGGCCCCGGCGTCTCCGACCGGCCCGACCAGGTGACGGTGAGCGCGATCAACCGCAATTTCCCCGGCCGCTCGGGTCCGGGGCAGGTTTGGCTGGCCAGCCCCTCGACGGTTGCGGCGAGTGCGATTGCGGGGCGGATTGTGAGTTTTGGGCAGTTGCGCGGGGACAATGAGCGACGATGAAGCCAGCAGCGGGACCGCGAATCCCGGCGGCTCAAGATTGCAGGAGGCCGTGAGATGAAACAATTTTGTCCTGCGAAGAAGCGCGTTGAGGTCTCGTTGCGGGAATCGGTCCGTATCCTGCGCGAACTTCAGGAATTGAGTCAAAGCCAACTGGCAGAACTTGCGGGCATTCCGCAAGCCAATATCTCCGTTGACAAGAACGGCCGCGCGAAAGGATAGGATTTCAATGCCGTTTTTGGAGTGGTCCGGCTATATCCGTCTGCGGCAATCGTTGATTTGACGCCGAAGACGCCCGATCGCGTCTGAAACCCCGCCCCGGTATGCCCGTTGTCCGTGCCTCTGGCCACTTGGGCGGCGGAAGTTTGCCGCGCAGGTGGCCTAAAGCACGAGTTGAACCAACGCCGGCACCGTTTCCGTGTCGCACGCCTGCAGGAGGAACGCGCGCGTCGGCAAGCCGCCAAATCTCCGGCCAAAGGCATGGACAGCGTCATGGCGGCGGCCCGCCGGCTGCAAAGCTTCGCGGTGGTCGACCAGCGGCCCATCGAAGCTGTCTTGTATGACGATGAAGGCATGCCCAAGTGACGATAAAAGTCGAAGCTGCCGTGGTGGATTCGTCGGTTTTGATCTGCATCGCGAAGGGCGAGCCCGCCGCTAATTCGTTTCTCAACGAGATGGGGAAGGTTGGCAAGCTCTACCTCTCTGCGGTCACGCTTGCCGAAGTGATTCTGGCGACGATGTCTCTGCAAGTCGAGGGCGCCGTCGGTGCGATGGAGCAGCTTGTCGCCGCGTTGAAAATCGAGACCGTGGACTTTGGCGGCGGCGACATCCCAGGCTACAAGGATGCCGCGATGAAGCATCACCTCAAAGCAAGGCCTCCCGGCCCGCTCAACCTGGGCGACGTGTTCTCATTCCAGCTCGCCGTGAAAATGGATTTGCCCTTGTTGTTCCAGGGGAAGAATTTCCTGCAGACGCCCGTGAAAAACGCCATGAGCATCCTCGGATACGAAATGACCGAGAAAAATCTGGGCGTGCCTAGCTTGCGAAACGCAAGTTTGGGACAGTGACTCTTTCGTCGCGATGACGTGGACGGGCCACTTTGGGTGCCTGTTCCTTTTTTGGCGTTGTGCCTCGGCGTCCTCGAGCTCGCCCCAGTCGATCGTGTTGACGTTGTGGCCGAGGATAGGAAATCCAACCGCCCGAGCCCAGGTGTCGCACCCGCGACCATCCTCAAAACCCTCACTCTGCCTGTGCCGCCACGAACACTGGGCTTCACCTGGTCCTGATACTGCCCTTAACCGGCCTTTTGCGGCACCCGGGAGCTCGACCGACAGGGCGGCCCACGGCGCATGTGCATCGCCGGTCGATTTGCGCGTTCCCCAGCCAGTGCGCTTGTCGAGTGAGCCTGAGCACCGATCTTGATGGGCTGACACCTGTTGTTGATCAAGTGGCGTGATGGTGCGGCCTCGTCGACCCTCATCAATCGTGAACGAGACATTGGTGGTTGCAGCCGGCGGGGCGCGTTCTGATCTTCTTTCGATCGCGGCCCTTGCCAGGCCGGCGGAGGCGCCCCCGGTTGAGCCATGTACCTCATGGTTCAACTCCTCGGCCGGGCGGTGGGTGCGACGAATGATCTCTCGTCGGCTCGCTATCACATGGCGTGAAGAGAGTTGCCGGGGTAGCCGTGCCGCCCGCGATGCACGCGGGTGTCGGGCGGCCGATGAGTTTGGTCAACCGGAGCGGTCGACTTCGTGGACGGCACGTTCTGCCTCGGCCGCGGAGGCTTCGAGCTTGACGATGAGTTCGAGGAAGCTGTCTACGAAGCCGGCGTCATAGTTCTCGGGATTGGCGCGCGTGAACTCGATCACCTTGCGGTAGCAGTCGGCGGCCTCGCGGAACTGGCCGCGGGCCGCGTGGACCATGCCCAACCGATCGTAGCCATCGTGCACCTCGGGGTAGCGAGCCAGCAGCTCGCGGGCGGCTGGTTCGGCTTCATCGAGGCGCCCGGCATGGACCAGGTCGACCACGGCGTTGGACGCCGCATCCAGGGCCCGGGCTTCGTGCAATGTGGACTGGGTCTGCAGCAACTCGGCCTGGTAATCCTTCCGCTGAGCAGCTTGGTTGGCCTTCTGAGCTTGCAACGCGACGCGCTGGTGAACAGCGGACGCGAGCTCAGCCGCCCGGTCCTTTTCCAGGCAGCAGTGCTTGTACTTCTTACCGCTGGCGCAAGGGCAGGGATCGTTGCGACCGGTTTTTGGCATAGTGCAGGCCCTTTCGACCATGAGAGAAGACCAGCCCAGTGTGCCATGCCTTGCTGCAAGACCCGAAGTTCCTCACGCTGCTTCTTCGCATCGACCACGAGTTCGCGACGCAATGTCGTGCCCAGGGCTGTCGATGCGGTGGCGATCTCCACCGAGATGACTACCCTCGCAAGCCGCGAGGTTATGGATAGGAATTTCAATGCCATTTTTGGAGTAGTCCGGCGATATCCGTCAACGTCAATCGTTGATTTGGCGCAGAAGACGCCTGACAAGCCCCTGAAACCCCGCTCCGGCATGCCCGTTGTCTGTGCCTGTGGCCCCTGGGCGGCGGACGTTGGCCGCGCAGGTGGCCACAGGCACGAGTCGCCCCCGGCGAGTGAGCCTTGTCGTCTTGTGCCCGACCACGCGACGCGCTTACCGAACTCATGGTCCGGCACGGGTTGCGCTTGCGGATTGATTGCGTCCGATCCTCGGTCCGGCATCTCCCACAGCGGCGGGCCCCGCGCCGGCCGCAGACGCGGCGCTTGCTTAGGCTCGGCCGGGTGACCGGGGATCGCCTGGATCGCCGCCGCTTCGGTGATGAAGGCGATGATCCGCATCGCGCCACCGCACCTGAGACACAGGAGGGGCAGCACCTCGCCGATGCGCGCCAGCAGCAGCGCCCGGACGTAGCGGGCAGCTTTGCGATGCGACTGGCTCTGCAGGGGTCGCTGCCGGCAGGATCGGCTCGACCGGCATCGGTGCGGCGGCAATCTCAGCCGGCTGCGCCAGTGCGGTGACCGCTGCCCGCAGCGGCGAGTTGGGCGCCAGCGCCCCGTGGTAGCGATGTCGATGTTTGCGCGGCGGCGAAATCAGCGCCGCCAGACGGTCGAGCCATTGCATCGGTGTTGGCATCAGGCTGACGCTGCCACCCGGCCCCGGCTTCACCCTCTCATAGACCAGATGCTCGGGGTCGAATTTACGCAGCCGTTCCAGCGCAAAGGCGGGCCGGGCGCAATACCGCAGCAGACGTTCCAGACCATCGCATTCGTGGGCCTCGATGCGTACCTTTGCATCGACCGGGAAGCCGCCGCCGTGTTCCCACTCGGCCATCACCTGCGCATCGTCCGCCGACAGCAAGCCGCGCCGCAGGGCCGCGCGCAGCAGTCGTCGGCGCACGGCGGCCCGGACGTTCCCGATCGCGGGCACATCCAGTGTGCTGGCCGGGTGAAAAACCGCCCTCCCGGTCGCATCGGCCTCGAACACGCCATCCACCACCACGCAGTGGAAGTGCAGATGGGTGTTGAGCAGCGCGCTAGAACATAGGCAAAAGGAATGACCACCGACCTACAGGAATTCAAGGACCTTGTGGAAAGGATTGAGGCGCCGCATTCGAGATGGCGCCCATGTTCACCGGGCGCCCACCGGCTTCAGGGCAGCCGGCCTCGCTTATGTGTCGAGCGTCAACCTGAAGATGTGGGGCAGGCAGCAAGACCTACGCCCACCAGGCAGTCACGGGTCACCAGCTCGGCCAGCGCGGCTTCACCCAGGCCTGCAGTTCCGGCGGGTCTGAGCGGCAGCACCATGTAACGCATGTCGGCGGTTGAATCATGCACGCGGATGTCGATGCCGGTCGGCAACTCGCAACCGAATTCGGCCAACACCGCGCGCGGCTCGCGCACCACCCGGCTGCGGTATTCGCGGCTCTTGTACCAGTGCGGCGGCACGCCCAGCAGCATGCGTGGGTAGCACGAGCAGAGCGTGCACACCACCACGTTGTGCACCGTGGGCGTGTTCTCGATGACGATCAGGTGCATCGGCCCCACGCTGAAGCCCAGTTCGGCAACCGCGGTGCGCGGATCGTCCAACAGGCGCGCCTTGTAGGCCGCGTCGACCCATGCGCGCGCCACCACCTTGGCTCCCGACTTGTAGGTGCGCGAATCCATCGCCGCGACTTGCTCCTCGATGCCTTCCGGCGTGAGGATGCCGCGCAGCACCAGCAGCTCCTCGACGGCGGACTGCATGCGCCGGTAGTAGCCGGCCGAGCCCTCGGAATCTTCCGCCTTGTTCATGCGGCGGGCTCCAGCCAATGCTGATAGATCTCGATTTCAACCACATCATTCGCACCGCCGATGTAATCGGTCCACAGCTCGCGAGAGGCGAAGCGCACCCGATACAGCGGCTGCGCCGGCAGGCCATTGCGCTTGTAGGCCAGTTCCTCCGGGTTGGGAAAGGCGCCGCACAGGCGCAGGACCACGCCGACATGGCCGCGGCAATAGTGGGGCGTGCGCACATGGCCGGGCGGATGCTGCTTGCGCACCCGCACGCGGTCGCCGATGGCAAACAACGGCGCAATCGCTTCTGCCGCGGCGCTTTCAACCATGCCGCTCGCGCGCCTCGATTTCGGCCATTTTGCGGCCCAGTTCGTCGATCTCGATCAGCCCGCGTTGCAGCAGCGTCTGGGTGACGCCATGCATCCAGCGTTCGTAATAGCCATACTCGTCGTAGGCGGTGGGGCCAAGCTCTTCGATGTTGCGCCGCATTTCGTCGGTCGTGATCACCTTGGCACGGCCGTTGAGCAGTTGCACCAGCGCATCGACGCGCTTTTCCCATGCTTCATACTGGTGATCGTCGGGCTCGCAGCGCCCGGCGGGGCGCCCGCCGAGGTCGTGATGTCGGTGGCCGGGATCGTTCATGTTGGCTTTGCGATCGAGAAGGAAAAACGTTCAGGATATGCGCTCGATGATACTGGAGTTTCGGCTCGCGACGCGATTACATTCCCAGGCCCGCACAAAGTCGTTGCCGGGCACCGTGCCTCTACCGCTTGCCGGCGCTGCGCATCCTGGGGCCGCCTTGCTGCATCAGGGCAGCAAGCTCGTAGTCAGCAGCACTGGCTCGTAGTCAGCAGCGCAGGCTCGTAGAGGCTGACTACGCAATTCAATCCACTGTTTCAAGCCGGCGCAGCAAGCGCCCTGGAGGTCGCACGTCGGTAACCACGCTTGCCACGCGAAAACGCAATGGCAAAAACACATTGGTGCTGACCGGTTCAAGCAGGTGCTCGAGCAGGCATTCGCCACAGGTGGCGTACCAGTAACCCTCGGTCAGGCGCGGACGGTTGAGCGGGATTGGAAACTTGCATGCATGGCAGTAAAGAACTTGCATGTGGCACCTCTGACTTGTCAGCGGGCCGGGGACGCAACCCAGCTTGAATGGTGCGCTCCGATTGTGCTGTTTTCATGACAGGAATCGACCAGGTCTCCGGTGGCTGCGACTCTTCGCAAATTGCCGCGCCTTGACAGTTGCAACGGCGTGTCGGGCTGTGTAGTCGAGCGCCGCGCTGAATTGCGGCGCCTTGCGCGACCTTGCACCGCAAGCGCAACAAACTATCCGGATTGCATGACAGTGTTATCAAGCGGCCAGTTCACGCCTGGCCGCGCAATCCCCCCGGCGCTCCCTGCAAGGCTCGGCGTCGCGCATTCCCGGCTATGCTTCTCCCCTCGGCGGACCTCTGGCCAGAGCAGGTCCGATAATCGATTCCAGCCACCGTTTCAGGAACCATCAATGCTCGTCAGTTGTGTAGCGTATGCAGACGGCCGCAAACTCGCTGACATAAAGCCCGACGAAATCAGCGACTACCTGAGCCGCCCGGAATGTTTCGTCTGGGTCGGCTTGAAGGATCCCGGCCCGGGCGAGTTGGCGGCGATGCAGCATGAGTTCGACCTGCACGAACTGGCGGTGGAAGATGCGCGCCACGGCAACCAGCGGCCCAAGGTCGAGGAATATGGCGAGTCGCTGTTCGCCGTGCTGCACATGATCGAGACCGAGGGCGCCGAGCTGGTGGTGGGCGAACTGGATATCTTTGCCGGGCGCAACTACATACTTTCGGTGCGCAACCGCGCGAAAAAAGGCTTTGTCGATGTGCGCGCGCGCTGCGAACGCGAGCCACACCTTTTGGAAAACGGTTCCGGCTTCGTGCTCTATGCGCTGATGGATTCGGTGGTCGACCGCTACTTTCCGGTGCTCGATATGCTCGAAACCGAGCTCGAGATGCTGGAGGGGCGCATGTTCGCGGGCGGCTCGGCGCGCGCCAACACCGAGGCCATGTACGGCCTCAAGCAAAAGCTGATGGTGTTGAAGCACGCCGTCGGGCCCTTGTATGAAGGGGTGGGCAAACTCTATGGCGGGCGCGTGCCCAAGGTGTGCGCCGGTTCGCAGGAATACTACCGTGACGTCTATGACCATTTATCCAGGCTCAACCAGTCGATCGATTCGTTGCGCGAGATGGTGACCACCGCACTGTCGGTCAACCTCTCCCTGATCGCGCTGCATGAAAACGAAACCACCAAGCGCCTGGCCGCCTGCGCGGCACTGGTCGCGGTGCCGACCCTGATTGCAGGCATCTACGGGATGAACTTCAAGCACATGCCGGAGCTCGGCTGGCAATTCGGTTATCCGCTGGCGGTGCTGATGATGGTGGCCATCGACACCTACCTGTTTTTCCGCTTTCGCAAGTCGGGATGGCTGTAGCCGTGCCGGAACGCGTCGGCCGATGAGACGCTGGCGGGCGCTCTGGCAGACGTGCCTGTGGCTGGGCGCCGCAGTGTCGGCGCCAGCGCACGCGCTCGATCGTTCGCAGCTGGCGGTCATCATCAACACACGCGATCCCTTGAGTGTTGCGATCGGCGAGTATTACGCGGCCCGGCGTTCGTTGTCGTTCCAGAACATCATCAAGGTGGAGTTCAATCCCGGCGCGCCCAATATGCCGGCCGGCGAATTCGAAGCGCTCAAGGCGGCGGTCGACCGCCAGGCGCGGCCCGCGGTGCAGGCCTTCGCGTTGACCTGGGCCGCGCCCTATCGGGTGGATTGCATGTCGATCACTTCCGCCTTCGCGTTTGGTTTCGACCCGGCCTATTGTGCCGAAGGCTGCAAGACCACCCAGCCCAGCGCGCTTTTCAACGCACCGGCGCGCTTGCCCTTCACCCAGCTGGGTGTGCGCCCGACCATGGCGCTGGCGGCACGCTCGCTTGATGAAGCCCGCGCCCTGATCGACCGCGGTGTGGCCGCCGACGGCAGCATGCCCACCGGCACCGCCTATCTGCTCTCGACCTCGGATGCCGCGCGCAACGTGCGCCATCTGCTCTATCCGATGGTCGAGGCGGTGCTGAGGAATCGTGTGGGTGTGCAGCAGGTGAAGCAGGATGCGCTGCACGGCGCGCGTGACGTACTGTTCTATTTCACCGGCCGGGTGCAGGTCGAGGGCCTGGAAAGTCTGGGTTTCCTGCCGGGGGCGATCGCCGATCACTTGACCTCCGCCGGCGGCATGCTGACCGACAGTTCGCAAATGAGCGCGCTGCGCTGGCTCGAAGCCGGCGCCACCGGCAGCTACGGCACGGTGGTCGAACCCTGCAACCTGCTGCAGAAGTTTCCGCATCCGGCGCTGGTGGCCGAGCGTTACCTGCGCGGCGAAACCCTGATCGAGGCTTACTGGAAAAGCGTGATGATGCCGGGCCAGGGCATCTTCATCGGCGAGCCGCTGGCGGCGCCGTTTCGGCCAATACGTGGCAGCATGCGGCGCGAATAGGGTAAACGCGCCGAACTGCAGCCGCACTTTCATCCGGACAAAGTGTTGCGCTTCGTGCGCGAACGCAACGGCAGCAGAAATGTCATCGATGGCACTTCGCGGCGCAATCCGCCCGGCTTCGAGACCGCCGCCGCGATTGTTGTCATGAGCGGCGGGCGCGAGCGTATTCGCCTGATGGATGCAGCCGGAGCGCTTGCAGCGCAATTCGATTATGAGCAACAGCCCGGTGGCGCCGCGCTGCGCGTGGGTCGCGGCAAGCTGACCGTGGTGCTGGAGCCCGCGAACAACCCGCGCGTGCGCTACTGGCATCCCGAACGCGAGTTCAAGTGGTCGCGCAAGGGCGGCTGGCAGTTCACCACTCCGGTAACCGAACGATCGATCGATGTGGACGACAGCGGCACCCGCTGGTCGAATGACGCCAGGAGCAGTTCGTCTACCTTGGGTACGGCCGCAGCGGTCGCAGGCGCGGCCGCGCTAGTGTCGGGTGCCGGCGGCGCGTTTGCCGGTGGCGGTGCAAGCGATCGGTGGGACTCGCCGGCGGGTGCCGGCGATGGCTGCGACGCCACTGCTACCTCCTACTGAGCTGCCGCCGGCGGTGAACATGGCGCCTGTCGAAAGCGCGCGCCGGTGACCGCCGTGGATCGGATCGCTCGCCTTGTGCCCGACCTGGTGCCGTTGGCCGATGAACGCGAAGCGCTGCGGGTGGTGATTGCTTAACTGGCGCTGGGCGGCGCCGAGCGCATCGTGATCGAATGGCTGGGTGCCGAGGCCGCGACTGGCCGTGCCTGCGAGCTGGCGGTGCTGCCCAGGCGCCGCCATGCGCGGGTGGCGCCGCCCGGCTTAGGTGTGTTCGAACGTCGGGACGAGTCGCCAGCCGAATTCGTGCTTGGCCTGGCGCAGCGCTGCCGCGGCGCGCGCGCGCCGGTATCAACCCATCTGGTCGGCGACCAATTGCTGAGCAGATGCGCGCACATGGCTGCCGGGTACCGGTGTTGACCTTGCGCCATCGGCCGCGGATGCGCGCGCTCGCGTTCGACCTTGGGCAGCGGCAGCGGATTCGTGCCGAACTCGGCATCGCGCCCGAGAGCTTCCTGGTACTTGCGGCGGGCGCGATCAAACCGCAGAAGGACTATGCACGGGCAATCGAGGTACTGCGCCATCTCGCGCTGCGGCGCGATGCCGTGCTGGTGATCGCCGGCGGTGTGCTCGACGATGCCGGCCTGGCCGAACTCGACCATGTGATGGATGCCGCCTGCGCGGCCGGGGTCAGCGAGCGCCTGCGCCTGCCGGGCTTTGTCGATCCGATCGAGCCCTACTACGCGGCCGCCGATGTGCTGCTCAATGTGAGTCGCTACGAAGGCCTGTCGGTGGCGGTGCGCGAAGCGCTGGCGGCCGGGTTGCCGGTGGTGGCATGCGATGTTGGCGGCCAGAGCGAGATCAGCGATGCCGGCCTCACGCTGCTGCCGCACGATGCACCGCCACAGGCGTTGGCCTGCGTGTTGGCGCAACCGGCGGTGCGCGTGAACCTGAACGCAAGCGGTGCACCGCACCTGCCGCGCAGCTGGTCGCTGACCACCGCCTGGCAGCGCCCGCATCGCGCCGACACCGACGTCCTGTTTGTCACCGCCAACTTGAACACCGGCGGCGCGCAACGATCTCTGGTCAGTTTGGCAGCGCATCTGCCCGCACGGCAACGGACTGCCATCGCGGTGTGCGATGTTTGTACGCAAGCGGCCTTCGCGGAAGCCCTGGCCGTTGCCGGTGTGCGGACGTTTCGCCCGGCCGCAACGGCGGAATCGTTTGCGCTGGTCGACGCCCTCCTGGCCTGGGCCGGCGGCCACGGTGTTGCGACGCTCTGCCTGTGGAATGTCGCTCCGCGGGTCAAGCTGCTGCTGGCGCGCTTCGCGCCGTCGGCCTTGAGGCTGATCGACGTAAGCCCGGGGCATTACGCGTTCGAGGAGCTTGAAGCACAGGCGGCTTGGAGCGCGGCGCTCAACACGACACCGCGCGACTATTACGCACGCCTTCACGCATTGGTGCTCAAGTATCGCGATGTCCAGGCGCCGTCACATGCGCGCACACAGGTGATTCCAAACGGCGTGGCGTTACGCCCGGCGCGGTTGGAACTGCCTTTGTACCCGCGCTTCCTGGTCAGCGGCCGCATCGCGCCGTCCAAGCGCCTGGAGCTGATCATCGAAGCCCGGGCAACTCTGCAGGCGTGGTATCCGCAGGCGCAGTTGCAGATCGTCGGCGTGGCCGAGCTGCGTCACGCCGCGTATGCGCAATCACTTGCAGCCCTTGCCGGCCGCGCCGGCGTGATTTTTCGCGGCGCCAAGCCGGCACTGGAATTCCTGGCCGAAGGGTTCACCGCAGCGGTGGTGCTGGGCACGCGCCAGGGTTCGCCCAACGCGGTGCTCGAGGCCATGTCGGCCGGCATCCCGGTGATCGCCAACGCCAGCGGCGGCACCGGCGAGATCGTGCACGATTACAGCGGCTGGCTGCTGCCCGAGGACTGCGGTGCCGCGCAGCTGGCGCAGGCCATGCAGGAGGCCATCACCGAGGCGCCACGCAACCGGCGGCTGGCGGCAGCCGGACGCGCGTTGGTGGCCGAACATCACGGCATGCCGGCGATGGTGCAGCGCTACGCGGAGCTGCTCAGCCCGCAGGCGCGCGCCGGTGCAACCCGGCAGGACAGCGACGCAGCGCCTGCCTTGTTTGCAGTCGCGCCAGTACGCAGCGCTTGAAACCGCCCGCGCTATTCGCTGCGTGCCCCTTTACCGGGCACGAAGTTCGCCTCGATGCGAATACCGTCGGGGTCCTCGAACAACACCGAGTAATAGCCCGGCGCCCACCGCGCTTCCTCCGGCGGGTGCACGATGCGCGCGCCAATGCCGACCAGAAATGTGTGCAACAGGTCGACGTCTTCGCGCGTGCGGGCGCGAAAGCAGAAGTGATGCAGGCCGGCGCGGCCCTGCGCGAAACGCTCGCCGCGGAACTCTGCGGCCGCCGGCGCGACCAGGATGCCGGTGCGGCTGCCGACCCCGTAGATGCGTTCGTCGCTGTCGAACATCAGTTTCATCTCGAGGTTTTCGAACAGCCGGCGATAAAACGTCCGGCAGGCCGGATAGTCATTGACCGACAACTGGATGTGGGCAATGCCGTTCATTTCCATGGCGCGGCTTCTCGCGAAATTGGTCAGCGCCGGTGCAGCGCAAGTCCGCTCGTGCCCTCACCCAACCCAGGGCTGAGCGTCAGATCATCATCGTAGTCACCGCCGTTCTGGCTGCGAAAGGCAATCGGTGCGTCACTGAAAAGGCCCTCGAGCCGCGCCGTGTAGGCTTCACGCAGGGCGGCGAACTGTTCTTCGGCCACGCGGTTGGTGCCGTGCGCGGCTACGGTAGGCAACACCTCCATGCCGGTGTAGAACAGCGTGCCGTGGGTTACCGGAAACAGCAGGTCTTCGAGCCGCCCGTTGACGCCGCGCTCGGAAAAGTGTGACGTCATGCCGCCGGCGGTGACCGAGAGCAGGGCGCGCTTGCCCTTGAGCTTGCCTTCACCATAGCGGCTGCTATTGCGCGCGCCAGGCGCGGTCAGGCCATAGGCGAAGCCGTTTGAAAGGACCCGATCGAACCAGCCTTTGAGAATGGCCGGCACACCGAACCACCACAGCGGGAACTGCAGAATCACCGCATCGGCGCGCAACAGCTTGGCCTGCTCGGCCACCACATCCGCTGTCAGCGAACCGCCTTCGGTTGCGCGGCGCGAGGCCGCGCCCACCGCCAGGCGCGCGCCGGGCTCCTCGGCCGGAAAGTCGCGGGCGTCGACCACCGCCTGCCACTGCATTGCGTAAAGATCGGATTGTTCGACCCGATGGCCGAGTCGGCCGAACACCTCAAGCGCATGGTCGCGCAGCGCGCCGTTGAGCGAGCGCGGCTCGGGGTGGCAGGTAAGCAACAGGATGTTGCGGGGTGAGGACATATGGTGCTCCGGCATTTGACCTGAAGATTGCCCGCGCGTCGTAGCCAGGCCCAAATGAATTCTAGGGGCGCCGGCATTACGCCGCTTGCGTTGCGCGGCGCGATCGCCGCCGCCGAGCGCTGGCGCGAGCTGGAGTGGTGCCGACCTGCACCGAACCGGGCATCGGCGAGACCCTGCTTGACGCCTTCAGCCCGTGGGCAGCGCCGGGTAGCCCGGCGGCCCTTGTCACTGAACTCGCCGCAGCGGTCCGCGCCGCCTTGGCGGACCGCGTTTTCAGAACGCTGATGGAGGATGCCTCGCGTTCGAGGGTGTCGTTGCCGTCCAGACCGACCAGCCGGCTGGCATTGGCGTCGCCGGTCAGGCGCTCGGCGCACAGGCTGCCCGACAGGCCCTCGAAATTGGAAAGGGTGTAGGTGCCCGCGCCGGTCATCTGTGCCCCGGGGTAGGTGAGGAACACGGTGACGCCGTCGCGGGCTCCCGAGTAGCCGGCCAGGTCGAAGCTGCTGCGGGCGATAGATTCCTCGCTTCGGCTCGCTTGACCGATGTTAGCAATGTTGCTAACATTGCCCAATGACTTATTCGCTTGAATACTTCCACGAACGCGTGCTGGCGGAGATCGAGTCATGGCCAGCAGACTTGGTTGCCGATTACGCACGTATTGTCGAATTGCTGATGCAGAACGGACCAAACTTGACCCTGCCGCATTCGCGCGCGTTCGGCGACGGTCTGTTTGAAATGCGACCACGCGGCAAGTCCGGGATTGGGCGCGCGTTCTATTGCTTTTTCATTGGTCGGCGAGTGATGGTGTTGCATGCTTTCGTCAAAAAAACACAAGAGACCCCGGATCGCGAGATCAAGCTCGCGCGAAAGCGCAAGAAAGGAATCGAAAATGGCTGAACTGAAATACGAACCGGTACGGCACGAGCACAAAGCGTTTCTGGAAAAAGCGTCAAAGCGGCGCGGCTTTCGCAAGGCTTATGACTCTCTGGAGGTGGAATACGCGCTGGCGCGCGAAATGTTGTCGGCGCGATCTCGCGCGGGGCTGACGCAGGAAGCGGTGGCCGTTAGCATGGGCACGACCAAGAGCGCCGTGTCGCGCCTGGAAGCTGCCAACCGTCATGTTCCCTCGGTGGCATCGCTCAAGAAGTACGCCGAAGCGGTCGGCTGCAGGCTCAGGATCGAATTCGTTCCGCGCACTTCCAAGCAGCGCGCGGCTTGAGTGGAAAGGAGTGCAAAGCAGGATGAAATAGGGGCCAATCAATCGTTGATGAAGGCCTGGCCGCAACGTCGTGGTCGACAACGTTTTCGAGGGCGATGCGACTGGGGGTGCGGCTTTTCACCCGGCCAGCGGACTGGCAGCGCCCGCGATTGCGCAGGCTCACACCGCGGTGCGCCGGCGGCTGCTGCGCTCGGCTCCGCGTGCGCATTTCTCGGCCCGCTACTGGCGAAGGGCCTCATGATTCTGTGGGCCAACGAATTCCGCGCCGTGTTCTGGGTCGCAGTCGTGCCTGCCTTTCTCGCGGTGGCCCTGCTCTTGTTCGGCGTGCGGGAACCCGCGCGCGCACCGGGGGCGGTGCGCACCAACCCGATTCGGCGCGACAACCTCGCGCGCCTGCCTGACGCCTGCTGGTGGGTGGTAGGGATTGGCGCGGTCTTCACGCTGGGCAGCTTCAGCGAGGCATTTCTTTTGCTGCGTGCGTCCGCGGGGGGCTCGCTCTTGCACTGTCGGATTCGGCTCGCCAATCCGCGCCACGCCGCAGTTTTGTCAGTGACTGTGCGAATGATGCGCATCAGGCACATGCGCGTGGGCATGGTTCGTGGGCTCGTGCCGGTGCCAATGGCTGTGCGCCTGCATTGGTTGCGGATCATGGTGGTGCAGGTGGTGCCCGTCGTCGTGCGTGTGGGCATGCTCATGTTCCAGCGGCGCGTGCGCGTGCTGGTGCGCATGCCGTTCGGACAAATGTAAAAGCACGCCGGCGAGCATCAGCGTCGCCCCTGCCGCGAGCCACAGCGTGGCGCCGCGCTCCCCCATACCGAAAGCGACGGCGGCGCCGATGAAGGGCGCGAACGCGAATACCGACCCGGTGCGCGCGGCGCCGAACTCGCGTTGCGCGAGCAGGTACAGGCGAAGGCTCAGGCCATAGCCCAGGGCGCCAATCAGGAACAGGGCAAGGAAGGCGCCCGCTGCGGGGGGTGACTGGCCGAATCCCGCCGCCATGGCAAGCGTGGCCGTAGCGCCGAGTATCGATTTGGCCAGTACGACTTGCCCGGGGTCGCGCTCTGCGAGCGCGCGCGAAAGCGTGTTGTCCAGGCCCCAGAGCGCCGTCGCGCCAAGCACGGCGAGCGCACCGTGCCATTGCGCTCCGACACCGGCACGCGCCTGGTCGGCGACCAGCAGTGCGCCGCCGGCGGTCAATAGCGCGAGCGCCGCAAGTACCCGCCCACCCAGATGTTCGGCGTAGAAGGCACGCGCCAACAGCACGGTAAAGCACGCCTCCAGGGCCAGGAGCAGCGAGGCGCCGGTCGCGCTGGTGCGCGCAAGGCCCCAGACCAGCAGTACCGGGGCCAGCGTCGCGCCGCATAGCGCCATCGCCATGAGGCGCGGGGCATCGCCCAGACGTACGCGCGCCTCGCTGGTCGCGGGCCGCCAGGTAAGCGCACCGGCTGCAGCGGCGCCTACGTACAGCAAGGCTGCGACCCAAAAGCTGCCCAAGCCGTCGCCCACGCGCGCAATCAGCGGCGTGCTCGCGCCGAACAGGAGCGCGGCCAGCAATGCCAGAGCACCGCCACGCAGCGCAGGGCGGTCGCGGCGCGAGAAGACGTTCATGGCAGCAATGGTACGCGCTGGCGGCCACAGAATGCGCCAGCGACGTGGGAGTGGATCGGCGCGATCGGCCATGTTCGAAAATTCAATCCTGAAGGCATCATGACAGCATTGAATTTGCTATCATGATGCCATGCGTACCACCGTCACCATCGACCCCGATGTCGAAGCGCTGCTGAGAAAAACGATGCGCGAGCGCGACGAACCGTTCAAGCGGGTTCTGAACCAGGCTATCCGCGATGGGTTGGGCGACCAGCGCACCGGTCGGCGCATGCCGTTCGAGCAGATCACGTTCGACATGGGCAAGCCGTTGGTGGATCTGACCAAGTCACTGTCGTTGGCCGGTGAGTTGGAGGATGCCGAAATCGTCGCCAAAATGCAGCGCCGACATGGTCGGCGTAGCCAACCATGAAATTGCCGGATGTCAACGTCCTGTTGAACGCCGTCAACCGCGGCAGCGAAGAACACGATAGCGCACGCGAATGGCTGGTTACCGCGTTCCAGGCGCAACGCGGTGTCGGATTGGCCTGGATCGCGTTGATTGGGTTCATACGCCTTTCCACCCAGCGCGGCATTCTGGCAAAACCGTTGACCCTGGACGACGCATTTACTGCCGTGGATCACTGGATCGCGGACCCGGCAGCCAGAATATTGCACCCTACCGCCCGCCACGGATCGATTCTCCGGCGCCTTCTGGTTGGCGCCGGCAGCGCCGGCAATCTGACCACCGACGCCCACCTCGCAGCACTGGCGATCGAGCATGGCGCTACAGTGGGGTCTTTCGACCGCGACTTCAAACGCTTTCCGGGTCTCGATTTCGAACTAATCCAAGCGTAACTCCGAATCGGCCCCCGCCGGCCTCCGGCGAACATGCGGCAAGAGTTTGGGTGTGAGCGCTCGCTTTTTTCATTGATATTGTGCAACATTGATCTATTGATCTGACCAAGCGTCCGCAAGCAAGTGGCGCTTGATCGAGCAACAAACCCATCGCGTTGATTTTTATGTCTCCATGATTATCGAAACATGGAAGATAGCGATGTGGTGCAAGCCCTCGCCGCCCTCGCCGAACCCCTGGGTGTCCCGGCGTCCACCTTTTCGTTTTACCTGAAGGAACTCGTGCACGCCGGGCTCGTCAGTTGCGAGCGCAGCGGGCGCAACCTCATTTACCGGGCCGACTTTTTCGCAGATGCAGGCCCTGCTGGCTCACCTGACGTCGCATCGTGGCGAAGGCGACACCTGCGACGTCGCCCTGCCTCCCTCTTGTCGATCCGAGGAGGAAACAGCATGAAACGCTTTCACGTGCATACCCATGTTGCCGATCTGCAAAAGAGCATCGCCTTCTCTTCGACGATGTTCGCCGCCGACCAACTCGCGTGGAGAGCGATTACGCGAAGTGGATGATCGAGGACCCGCCGCAGGACATCGATTCAACTTTGTTTCACCCCTTTTCGTGGCGGCGTTCGTTTGCAGGCGTATCTCAACCACGAACAGGAGCATGACCATGTTTCGCAAACACATCCTCGCCGCAGCGCTCACCACCGCAGTCTTGCTGACAAGCCTGGCGTCGCTGCAGGCAGGCGCAGTCGGGAGCCTGGCAGACATTTCCGTGATCGACCGCGCCACCGGCCAGACCCTGCCGATCCACCAGCATCAGGGCCGCTACTGGGTGGCCGGACAACCCGGTAGCCGCTACGCGGTGCGGGTGCACAACAGGAGCGGTGGCCGACTGCTGTCGGTGATTTCGGTCGACGGTGTCAACGTGGTAAGCGGCGAAACCGCCGGCGTCGAGCAGACCGGCTATGTGTTCTCGCCCTGGGAACGGCATGATGTCGCCGGCTGGCGCAAGAGCCAGGAGCAGGTGGCGGCCTTCTTCTTCACGCCGATCGCCAATTCCTACGCGGCGCGCACCGGCCGGCCCGACGATGTGGGTGTGATCGGGGTGGCACTGTTTCGCGAAAAGCCGCCGGCGCTATCGAACATCGCGCCGCCGCGACCTCTACCTCATGGCCGACGTGACAGCAGTGGCACCGGCGCCAGTGCCGAGATGCGCGAACGCGCCGAAGCGCCGGCCGCAGCGTCAGCCCAGGCCGGCCCTTCCGGGAGTCCGGGGGCGGCCGACAAGTCGGCTGCCGAGAGCCGCGCAGCGGCACCGCCGCAAGCGGAGAAGAAGCTCGGCACCGGCCACGGTGCGCGCGAGTCCGCATGGGTCGAGTACACCGCGTTTGCGCGCGCCCGGAACACGCCCGATGAGGTAATCACGATTGCCTACGATTCGCGCGAAAACCTGCTTGCCATGGGCGTGATTGGCGAACCGCGCGTACCGCCGCGGCCGCGGCCGTTTCCGGGGCAGCCGGAAATCGGCTATGTGCCGGACCCGCCGCGCACTTGGTAGGGCCGGCCTGGCCTGCCTGCGTGGCTTGCGCAGGCAGGCGATAATCGCCGCATCAAAACAATGGAGACATTCCGATGCGGTCATTGAAGATTCTCGCGACGTGCCTGTTGACCACGCTTGCCGGCGTGGCGCCGGCGCAGGACTACCCGAACAAACCGATCCGCCTGATCGTGCCCTTCGCCACCGGCGGGGTCACCGACACCACCGCGCGGGTGATGGCCGACAAGCTGTCGCAACGTCTCGGCCAGAACGTGATCGTCGAGAACCGCGCCGGCGGTTCGGGCAATCCCGGTACCCAATATGTCGCCCAGTCGCCGCCCGACGGCTACACGCTGTTGCTGGCCTTCGATGGCACGATGGTGATCAATCCGTTCGTGTTCACGAAAATCCCGTTCGATACGATCAAGGATTTCGTGCCTGTCACCAAACTGGGTGACGCCGCGCTGGTGCTGGTGGCGCACCCCGGTCTCGGGGTGAAGAACTTCGCCGAACTGATGGCCTATTCGAAGGCCAATCCCGGCAAGCTCTCGTTCGGCCACTCCGGCACCGGCGGCACCACGCATGTGGCTGGTGAATTGCTCAAGCAGCGTACCGGCCTTGACATGACGCACATTCCCTACAAGAGCGGTGGCCAGGCGGTGATCGACGCGATCGGCGGCCAGGTGCCGCTGGCCTACTCTGCGGTGGCGGGTGCGCATGCGCATGTGAAGTCCGGCAAGTTGATCGGCGTCGGCGTTTCGATGCCGCGCCGCGTCGGTTCGCTGCCGGATGTGGCGACCTTCATCGAGCAGGGCGTCGCCGGGTTCGATGTTTCCTCCTGGGTTGGCATCATGGCGCCGGCCAAAACCCCGAAGGCGGTGATCGACAAGCTCAACGCCACCATTGCTGCGGTGCTCAAGGAGGCGGATGTGCGCGAGCGCTTTGCCACCCTGGGGGTCGAGCCGGTGGGCAACACCTCCGAGCAGTTCGGCGAGCAGATCAAGGGCGATCTGGCGCGCTGGCAAAAGGTGGTCGAAGCCGCCAAGATCAAGCAGGACTGAGCACATGAGTGATACAAGCGATTTCCCGGATGGCGGCTATCGCTATGTGCCGGGCGTATTCCAGTATTCGGCCGGCGTCGCAGCCCAACCCGGATTCGCGATCGAACGCGCGCGATTTGCAGAGGTCTTGCCGCTGGATCAGGGCTTCCTGCGCATCGAAGCCCACCTGAAAAGCATCGGCCGGCCGCTGAGCGCCTTTTGCGCCTGCGAATTGCGCTCACCGGCGCCGTTCACCGAGCAGGGCTTTGTCGACTTCAACCGGATTTACGTTGGCACCCTTGAGCGCTGGAACGTCATGCGCGATGGTGTCAACCCGGTGGCGCGCAGCAACGTGTGCCCGCAAATCGACCCGCCCGCCGCGCCCGGCTTCTATGCTTTTTCATACACCGTGGCGGCGGCTGGCGGCGGCTTTGTGGTGGCCGGCAGCGGCGAGGCCGCCGAGGGCCACAAGGACTATCGCAGTGTGACGGTGCGCCCGGGCGAAACCACGCCCGATGCCATGCTGGAAAAGGCGCGCTGGGTGCTGGGCGAGCAGGAACGGCGCCTGGCGGCCTTGGGCGCCGGCTGGCGCGACGTCACCGCGACCCAGGTCTACACGGTTTATGACATCCACCCGTTCATGGGTTCCGAACTGGTGCGCCGCGGTGCGGCGGCCGGCGGCATCACCTGGCAATACTGTCGCCCGCCGGTGGCCGGGCTCGACTACGAAATGGATTGCCGAGGCGTCAGCCGCGAGATCGTGGTCTGACAACGCCACTACAAACAGAGGCAACAGCACATGAAACAGGCAAAGACGAAATCCGCCGGGCCGACCTTCACCACGCTCATCTACGCGGTCAACGACCGCATCGCCACCATCACCCTCAACCGGCCCGAGCGCCTGAATGCGATCAACGGCGCCATGCCGGGCGAGATTCGCGGCGCCGTCGAGGCGGCCAACGCCGACGATGCGGTGCATGTGATCGTGTTGCAGGGCGCGGGCAAGGCTTTCTGCGCCGGCTATGATCTGAAGGAATACGCCGAAGGCGACAAGACCAACGTCTACACCCAGGCCATGCCCTGGGACCCGATGGTCGATTACAAGTTCATGAAGAAGAACACCGAAGACTTCATGAGCCTGTGGCACTCCTACAAGCCGACCATTGCCAAGGTGCACGGTTACGCTGCCGCCGGCGGCAGCGACATCGCCACCTGCTGCGACTTTATCGTGATGGAGGACAAAGCGCGCATCGGCTACATGCCGGTGCGGGTATGGGGCTGCCCGACCCCGGCCATGTGGGTCTATCGCATAGGCGCGATGCGCGCCAAGCGCATGATGTTCACCGGCGACCTGATCGACGGCAAAACAGCGCTGGAATGGGGTCTGGCGACCGCGATCGCGCCGCTGGCCAAGCTGGATGCGGCAGTGGCGAAGCTGGCCCAGCGTATGGCGGGCGTGCCGAAAAACCAGCTGATGATGCACAAGCTGGTGATCAACCAGGCGATCGAGCACATGGGGCTTGAGCAAACGCAGATGTTCGCCACCGTGTTCGACGGCATCACCCGCCATTCACCCGAAGGCCTGTGGTTCAAGCGCTATGCCGAGGCCTACGGCTTTCCGGCGGCGGTGGAATGGCGCGACAGCGGGCGCCCTCTGCCGGAACCCGGGCCCGGCAACATGGGTGACGCGTTCATGGCGCCGCCGGCGCGCGGGGCGCGCTCGCAGTGGTCGCGTGATGTCACCGGCAAGCGCGCCCGGGCGGGCGAAAAGTCGCAGGCGTCAGGCAAGACCAAGAAGCCGGTCAAGAAGAAGTAGGCATGCGGCACAGCGAGCAAGTGGCGCTGATCCGGCGCATCCTCGATCACATGCAGGCCGGCACCACCGATCGTGGCGCGGTGGCCAAAAGCCCGGTGGCGCGCTACCTCTCGCCCGAGCGCCTGGCGCGCGAGCAGCAGATGATCCGCAGCATGCCGGTGATGATCGGCGCGTCGTCTTGCGTGGCGCAGCCGGGTGACTGGTTCAGCCATGACCTGTCAGGCGTGCCGATCGTGGTGGCACGCGGGCAGGATGGCGTGCTGCGGGCCTTCATCAATGCCTGCCGCCATCGCGGTGCGCGCCTGGTCGAAGGCAGTGGGACTGCGCGACGCAATTTCATCTGCCCCTATCACTCCTGGACCTATGATCTCGATGGCGCGCTGCGTGGCCTGCCGCATCCGCAGGAGTTTCCCGACCTTGATCGCGCACAGCACAGTCTTGTGGCCTTGCAGGTGGCCGAGGCTTGCGGTCTGGTATGGGTGGTGCCGACCCCCGGTTCGGCCATCGATATCCGTGCCTGGCTGGGCCCGATGGCGGACGATCTGCAATCCTTCGGCTACGAGCGTTTCATAGCCCACCACACGCGCCGCTTCGATTCGGCACACGACTGGAAGCTGGTGGCCGACGCCAATCTCGAGGCTTATCACTTCAAGTATCTGCACCGCGCGAGCATCGCGCCCTTGTTCCAGGACAACCGCATGGTGGCCGACGCCTTCGGCGACCATTGGCGCATCACCCTGCCGAAAGAATCGATCGGCGAGTTGCAGGCGCAGCCGCCCGCTCAGTGGAACCTGGCGCAACACTGCAACATCATCTATTACTTCTTTCCCAACCTGATGTTTCTTTTCATCGGCGATCACGCCACGGTTTTGAGCGTGTGGCCGCGCGGCGTGGGCGCATCGACCATCGATGCGGTGACCCTGATCCCGGAAGCGCCGGCCACAGACAAGGCACGGCAGTACTGGGACAAGAACGTCAAGATCTTCTGGGACGCGCTGATGGAGGATTTCGGCCTGATGGATTCGATGCAGTCGACGTTCGCCTCGGGTGCCAATACCCATCTGACCTTCGGCCGTTCGGAGTTCTGCGCGGCCGGGTTCGAGGCGAGCGTGGAGCGCTATCTGGCGGCGCAGTCCGTGCCGCGTTAGGCCGTCACGCGATTGAGCACTTCGAGCAAGGCCGCGCCCGCATAGTGAGCAGGTAGCTGTGCAGCCCGTAGCAGCCTGTCGGACTTAGGGCGTTGCAAGCGAAAATCGGTCCCGGCATGGTCAGTTTTGCCGAATTCGAAGGCCCATAGCCCAGCTTTGGGACACGAAGGCGGTGAAGCTTGGACCGCTGCAGCCGCTTTTCTCACCGACAATTCCCAAGTCCGACCGGCTGTTAGAAAAACGCGTCCTGCCCCGGCGTGTAAGCCCCCTGTTGTTGCAGCGGGTTGCGGTTGACCAGCGGCCGTGCGAACAGGGGGTGGGTCAGGCTGCGCACCTCGTGCTCCAGGGTGAACAGGTGCGTGCCGCTGTCGGGATCGACGATCTTCTCGAAGCGGTATTGCCACTGGTCGCTTTCTTCGCTGATCAGCCCGCGTCGCTTGAGTTCTGCATGCGGGCCGGCGAAATCGGCAACGTAGAGGGCGATGTGATGGCCGTCATAGGCGGCGATCTCGGCGTCGGTCTCGCGGTAAATGATTTCCTGGTGGGCACCGGCGCACACATGCGCGCTGGCGAGTCCTGCGGCGGTTTCCAGCCGCACCGGCGCGCGCATGATCTGCTCGTAAAACCTGGCGATGCCGGCGGCCGACCCGCGCGCAACCGGCAGTTCGACATACGGAATGCCGAGCCGCATCGGGCCGAAGCGCGGCTGCGGCGCATGACAACGCACATGATTGCCCCAGGGGCAGGTGGCGTCAATCACATAGCCCTGGTCATGCCAGGCGAAGCGCGTGCCTGCGAGTTTGCTGCCGATAGCGGCAAGGCCCGCACGCGCCACTGCGAGGTCGGGCATGAGCACGCCGATGGTGCCGCGCAGCACCTGCGGCGGGCGCGTCGGCGAATGGATTTGCTGGCGCCCGATGTTGACCCACATGTTGCCGTCCGACACATGCATGTAGGGATCGCGCGTGAAACCCAGGCCCTGCAGCCAGAAGACCGAGGTCACGCGCTGGTCGGTCTGGGTCACGTTGACATGTTCCAAAAGGACGATATTGCCGACGCTCTCGGGCGCGCGATCAAAGCTTGATGGGGTCATGTCAAGGGGCTCCAGGAGAGATCGGCGCAGCGCAATGCTGGTCGGAAAGATCGCTTCGCTGCGGCGCATATTGGATCGGCGCCAATGCAGGCTTGTGCTGCCGAATATTAACCAAATGGCGTGGACGCCGGCGCCGATCCCGGCATGCGGCATGCCGCGCCTGATCGATCGCCTGCGGTCGTGGATTTAGGGCAACACTGAGGAAGTCCGTAAGTCGAGAAAGTCGCTCTTGCAAGAAATTGAATCGAAAAAGTTCTTCGTTCGAGAATCCGCATTCCAGGGACTTGTTCAACGTTTTCTCAGCCAAATCGCTTCAACCCCTCCACGTCTTGCACCCGTACGCCACCATACTCGACCTTGAGCAGCCCGGCTTTTTCGAGCACCTGCAGGGCCCGGTTGGCGCGCTGGCGCGACACGCCGGAAAGCAGGCCGATTTCCTCTTGCGACAACTGCAACTGGCTGGTGGTGCCCGGATAGAGCAATGGGTTGAACAGTTGCGCCAGGGCGCGTGCCACCCGGGCATCAGGCTCCAGCAGGCGGTCGTTCTCGACGATGGCGATGAACTGGCCCAGGCGCTCGTTGAGCTGGTGCAACAGGAAACGGTTGAAGCCGATGCTGCTGTCGAGCAGACCTAGGAAGGCGGCGCGCGGCAGATAGGCGATATGCGAATCGCGCACCGCGACCACGTCGTAGAGCCGGGCCTGCGGGTGCTTGATCAGTGAGCCTTCACCGAACCAGCCCCCGGCAGGCAGGCCGGTAAAGGTGACCGGCTTGCCTTGCGGCGAAAGGCTGCTCATCTTGACCAAGCCATCGATAACGCCGATCCAGGCGTCGACCGGTTCGCCCTTGCGGCACACATAGGCACCCGCACACACCTTTTTCTCTGCAATCGCGTCAGCCGCGGCGGATAGCTCCGTGACGCTCAGGGTTTTCCCCCAGGCGCTGGCTCGCAGGGCTTGCAACAGGCTGGACATGCAGTATGGGCGCAAGGATTTCCGCGGGTGATTGTCTGCCGGATGACAGCCGATCGACACTGGCAGCCCCTATGATACTGGGCTGGCCGCAATACCATGCAGTCGCAGCCTGGCGCGTTTCACTCGGCGCCGGGATCAGGCCGGAAGCGCTGGTATGCCAGTATAGAATGCCGCCCACAAGAGTGGCACAATCGAACGTCCGGACGCGATCTGCAAGCGCACCGGCGATCTGGAGACAAGTAATGAACGGCATGCCCCCGACGACTGCGGATACCTTTCCGCGCCTGCTCGCGCACCACGTCCTGGTGCGCGCGGAGCGGCCGGCCATCCGCGAAAAGGATCTCGGCATCTGGCAAACGTGGAACTGGCGCCAGGTGGCCGGCGAGGTGCGCGCATTGGCCTGCGGGCTCGCCACCCAGGGTCTCAAGCGCGGCGACCATGTAGCGATCATCGGCGCCAACCGGCCCTGGGTGACCTGGGCCACGGCTGCGGCGCAATCGCTGGGCGCGATTCCGGTCGGCCTGTATCAGGATGCGACCGCGCCTGAACTGGTCTACGTGTTTCAGAATGCCGAGATTCGCCACGCCATTGTCGAGGATCAGGAGCAGGTCGACAAGGTGCTGGAAATCAAGGAGCAGGCCGGTCAGATCGCCCATATCTTTTATGACGATCCGCGCGGCCTGCGACACTACACCCAGCCCGAGTTGATGGCGCTTACCCGCCTGAAGGAACTCGGGCGCGATTTCGATGCCGCCAACGCCGGGTTCATCGACGCCGAAGTCGCCAAGGGCAAGCCGGGCGACGCCGCTGCGATGTTCTATACCTCGGGCACCACCGGTAATCCGAAAGGCGTGGTGCATACCTACGCCGCGCTGATCGACCGCGCGCGCGCCGGCTGCGAACTCGAGCGTTTGACCGATGCCGAGGAGGTGCTGGCCTACCTGCCGCCGGCGTGGATCGGGCAGAACATTTTTTCCTACGCACAGGCGCTGGTCGCGGGCTTTTGCGTCAATTGCCCGGAGGCCGCCGGCACGGTCACCGTCGACATGCGCGAAATCGGTCCGACCTATTATTTCGCGCCGCCGCGGGTGTATGAAAACCTGCTGACCTCGGTGACCATCCGCATGGAGGATGCCGGCCAGGTCAAGCGCGGCATGTTCAAGTATTTCATGGGCGTGGCCGGGCGCGTCGGCGGCCGCCTGCTCGACGGGGCGCCGGTATCGCTTACCGATCGCGTGCTGTATGCGCTCGGCGACTTGTGCACCTATGGGCCGCTGCGCAATGCGCTCGGCATGAGTCGGGTGCGCGTGGCCTATACCGCGGGCGAGGCCATCGGGCCCGACCTGTTCCGCTTTTATCGTTCCCTGGGCATCAACCTGAAGCAGCTCTACGGCTCCACCGAAACGGCGGTGTTTGTTTGCGTGCAGCCCGACGGCCAGGTCAGCGCCGACACGGTCGGGCCGCCGCTGGTCGGAGTGGAATTGAAGATCGCGGAAAACGGCGAACTGATGATCAAGTCGCCGGGGCTGCTCAAGGAGTATTACAAGAACCCGGGCGCCACCGCCGAAGTGCTGACCAACGATGGGTGGTATCACAGCGGCGACGCCGGTTTTCTGGACGCGCAGGGGCACCTGCGCATCATCGATCGCGCCAAGGATGTGGGCCAGCTCGCCAATGGCGCCATGTTCGCGCCCAAGTACATCGAGAACAAGCTCAAGTTCTTTCCTTTCATCAAGGAAGCGGTGGCGCTGGGCGATCGGCGCGAGATGGTATGCGCGCTCATCAACATCGAGATGGAAGCGGTGGGCAACTGGGCCGAGAAGCGCGGCTTGAGTTACAGCGGCTATGTCGACCTCGCCGGCCAGGCCGCGGTCTTTGAACTGATTCGCGACTGCGTCGAGAAGGTCAATGCGGATCTCGCGCAGGAGGAAAAGCTGGCCGATTCGCAAATCCGGCGTTTCCTCATCCTGCACAAGGAACTCGACGCCGACGACGGCGAATTGACGCGTACCTCCAAGGTGCGACGCGGATTCGTCGGCGAGAAATTTTCCACCCTGGTCGATGCGCTGTACGGCGGCAAGAGCGAGCAGTACGTAAAGACCCAGGTCAAGTTCGAGGACGGTCGCACCGGTGAGGTCAGCGCGACCTTGAAAATCATGGACGCGAAAACCTTTCCCGCGTCCCGGAAGGCGGCCTGATGAGCGAGCGCGACATTGGCGAAGTCATTCTCGACGTTCGCAACATTTCCCTCTCGTTCGGCGGCGTCAAGGCCTTGCAGAATATTTCGTTCGATGTGCGCGAGCACGAGGTGCGCGCCATCATCGGCCCCAATGGCGCGGGAAAAAGCTCGATGCTCAACTGCATCAACGGCGTCTATCACCCGCAAGGGGGCGAGATCGCGTTCCTGGGCGAGGTGCGCAGCGACATGAACACGCATCACGCGGCCGAAAGCGGCATCGGCCGCACCTTCCAGAACCTGGCGCTGTTCAAGGGCATGAGCGTGATCGACAACCTCATGACCGGGCGCAACCTCAAGATGAAGACCGGCCTCCTTGCACAGGCCTTACATCTCGGTCCGGCGCGCGCCGAAGAGGTGCGCGAGCGCAAGTTCGTCGAGCACATCATCGATTTTCTCGAGATCCAGGCCTACCGCAAGACGCCGGTGGGGCGCCTGCCCTACGGCCTGCAGAAGCGCGTCGACCTCGGGCGCGCGCTCGCCGGCGAGCCGCGCCTGTTGCTGCTCGACGAGCCGATGGCCGGCATGAACATGGAAGAAAAGCAGGACATGTGCCGCTTCGTCCTCGACATCAACGACGAATTCGGCACCACCATCGTCTTGATCGAGCACGACATGAGCGTGGTGATGGACATTTCCGACCGCGTCGTCGTCCTCGATTACGGCAGCAAGATCGGCGATGGCACACCCGACGAAGTGCGCAGCAACCCCGAAGTCATCAAGGCCTACCTCGGCGAAAGCCACTAAGTAGAGGATCGAAATCCATGGCAGCGAAAAAGAACGGGCCGATCGCAGCCCTTGGCGCGGTGCTGGCAGCCGGGCTGCTGGCGCCCTTGTTTACCGGCAGCGCGCCGGGTTTTTACATCGAGGTCCTGTTGGGCGGCCTCATGGCCGGCGTGCTCTATTCCCTGGTGGCGCTGGGATTCGTGCTCATATTCAAGGCCTCGGGCGTATTCAATTTCGCGCAGGGCGCGATGGTGCTGTTCGCCGCGCTCGCGCTCGCGCGCCTGGCCGAATGGCTGCCCGGATGGATCGGCATTCCCGCAGGCTATCCGGCGCTCGCGCTGGCCTTTGTGCTCGCCGCCGGCATCATGGTCGCCGTCGCCTGGGTGATCGAGCGAGTCGTCCTGCGCCCGCTGGTCGCGCAGGACCCGGTGGCGCTCCTGATGGCGACCCTGGGCGTCACCTTCTTTCTCGACGGCTTCGGTCAAACCATCTGGGGCAGCAACATCTACGCGATCAACCTTGGCATTTCCAAGGACCCCACCTTCATCCTGCCATCTGTGTTCCAGGGCGGCATATTGATCAGCAAGGAAGACCTGGTGGCAACGGTGATCGCCACGGCGCTGGTGATTCTCCTGGCGCTGTTCTTCCAGAAGACCGCCACCGGGCGCGCCCTGCGCGCGGTGGCCGACGACCACCAGGCGGCGCAGTCCATCGGCATTCCGCTGAACCGCATCTGGGTGATCGTCTGGTCGGTGGCGGGGTTCGTCGCGCTGGTGGCCGGCATGGTGTGGGGCAGCAAACTCGGGGTGCAGTTCTCGATTGCGCAACTGGCGCTCAAGGCGCTGCCGGTGGTGATCCTGGGCGGTTTCACGTCCATTCCGGGCGCCATCATCGGCGGGCTCATCATCGGCGTGGGGGAGAAGATGTCCGAGGTGTTTCTCGGCCCGCCTCTTGTCAAGCTGTGGGACCTAGCCGGCGGCGGCATCGAAAACTGGTTCGCCTATGTGCTCGCGCTCCTGTTCCTGATGGTCAGGCCCGAGGGATTGTTCGGCGAGAAGCACATCGACCGCGTGTAAAAGGCTCCACACCATGTTCTATCGCGAAAACGGCCAGTTCAAATCCAGCTATCGGGAAGACCAGCAACTCCTGGGTATCCGCCAGGACCGCTGGTTCATCTTCGCTCTGATTGCCTTTGCCTTCCTGGCGGTACCTTACCTGGCGTCGGACTACATGTTCCGCGCCATCCTGATTCCTTTCCTCATCGTCTCCCTGGCGGCGATCGGGCTCAACCTCCTGGTCGGGTATTGCGGCCAGATTTCGCTGGGCCACGCCGCGTTCATGTCGGTCGGGGCCTATGCGGCCTACAACCTGGTGGTGCATTTTCCCCAGCTCAATTTCATCGTCGTGCTGGTGCTCGCGGGCTTCATCTCTGCGCTCATCGGCACCGTGTTCGGCCTGCCTTCGCTGCAGATCAAGGGCCTGTACCTGGGCGTGGCGACGCTGGCGGCGCAATTCTTCATCGACTGGGTGTTCGCACGGGTCAAATGGTTCACCAACTATTCGCCGTCCGGTTCGGTGTCGACCGCGCAGATCGACATGCTGGGCTGGACGGTCAACACGCCGGTCGAAAAATACCTCATGGTGCTGGCGATCGTGATCGTCTTCGCGCTCATGGCCAAGAACCTGGTGCGCGGCCACATCGGCCGCTCGTGGATGGCAATGCGCGACATGGACGTCGCCGCCGAGGTCATAGGCATACGCCCGGTCCACGCCAAGCTGTCGGCCTTCGCGGTAAGCGCCTTTTACGCCGGCGTGGCCGGGGCGCTGTGGGGCTTCGTGCACCTGGGCTCGTGGGAGCCGGCGGCGTTTTCGATCAATTTCTCGCTCAACCTCCTGTTCATGATCATCATCGGCGGCATGGGCTCCATTCTCGGCAGCTTCATCGGCGCGGCCTTCATCGTCCTGTTGCCCATCACCCTCAACCAGGTGTTGCCGGTCATGGGGCGCTGGGTCGGAATGAACTTCAGCACGGCGTTCGCGTCCCACCTCGAATTCATGATTTTCGGCGCGTTGATCATCTTTTTCCTGGTGGTCGAACCGCTGGGCCTGGCGCGCCTGTGGTCCATCGGCAAGGAAAAGCTGCGCCTGTGGCCGTTCCCCCACTAAGGGTCTGCACCAATATCGCCCGTTCCGGTAAAGTGTTTTGCTCACACTTCGCCGGATTTGTTTGATTCGCATCAACCCAAGGAGACAGCATGAAAACACGCACGTCCATCCTGGCACTGGCGGCAGTCGCCGCCACGCTCGGCGGCGCCCTGGCGCCGACCACGGCGGCCTTCGCCCAGGCCAAAGAGCAATTCTTTCCGGTGCTGGTCTATCGCACCGGTGTCTATGCGCCCAACGGCGTGCCCTTCGCCAACGGCTATGTCGACTACCTCAAACTGGTCAACGCGCGCGACGGCGGCATCAATGGCATCAAGATCACGTACGAGGAATGCGAAACCGGTTACGCAACCGACCGCGGCGTCGAGTGCTACGAGCGCCTGAAAGGCAAGGGCCCGACCGGAGCGACCCTGTTCCATCCGCTCTCGACCGGCATCACCTTTGCGCTCACAGACAAGTCCTTCGTCGACAAGATCCCCATCGTCACCGCCGGCTACGGGCGCTCCGATTCGGTCGACGGCCAGGTATTCAAGTGGAACTTCCCCTTGGGCGGCACCTACTGGGGCGCCGCCGACATGCTGATCCAGCACATCGGCAAGAAGGAAGGCGGTCTGGACAAGTTGAAGGGCAAGAAGATCGCGCTTGTTTACAACGACTCGCCGTACGGCAAGGAGCCCATCGCCCTGTTGCAAGAGCGCGTCAAGATGCACGGCTTTGAGTTGCAACTCCTTCCCGTGACTCACCCTGGGATCGAGCAGAAGGCCACCTGGCTGCAAGTGCGCCAGAACCGGCCCGACTACGTGTTTCTGTGGGGCTGGGGCGTGATGAATTCGACCTCGATCAAGGAGGCGGTGGCCGTGGGTTACCCGCGCGAGAAGATGTACGGCGTGTGGTGGTCGGGCGCCGAGCCCGATGTGCGCCCCGCGGGCGATGGCGCCAAGGGCTACAACTCCCTGGTGTTCATGGCGCCCGCGGGCAAGGGCCGTGTGCACCAGGATATCCTCAAGCATCTCCACGACAAGGGCCTGGGCACCGGCAGCAAGGACGAGATCGGCGAGGTGCTCTACAACCGCGGCCTGACCGCGGCGATGGTAAGCGTCGAGGCGGTCAAGCGGGCCCAGACCAAGCACGGCAAGAAGCCGCTCAAGGGCGAAGAGGTGCAATGGGGCCTTGAAAACCTGGCGATCGACCAGAAGTTGATCGCTTCGCTGGGCTTCACCGGCTTCGCCGATCCCCTCTCGACCTCCTGCGTCGATCATGAGGGCGGCAGCGTCGCCCGCGTGCAGCACTGGGACGGCAGCAAGTGGATCGTCGGCGCCGACCGCTATGTCGCCGATCAGCAGATTATCAAGCCCATGATCAAGGCCTCCGCTGGCAAGTATGCGCAGGAGAAGAAGCTGGCGCCTCGCGATTGCGCCAAGGAACTGACCGCCGGGAAGTGATTGCCCGACCCTGCCGGCGCCGCCCTTTCGAGAGGATCGGGTGGCGCCGGTTTCTTTTTTGGTATTCCAATGACCACACCCCTTTTGTCCGTCAACGGCATCGAAGTGATCTACAACCATGTGATCCTGGTGCTCAAGGGCGTTTCCTTCAGCGTCCCTGAAGGCGGCATCGTCGCCCTCCTGGGCGGCAATGGCGCCGGCAAGACCACCACGCTGCGCGCGGTGTCGCGCCTGCTCAAGGGCGAACGCGGCGAGGTGACCAAGGGCTATATCGAATACAAGGGCGAGCGCATCGACAATCTGACCACCTACGACCTCGTGCGTCGCGGTGTGGTGCAGGTGATGGAAGGGCGCCACTGTTTCGCCCACCTGACGGTCGAGGAAAACCTGTTGACCGGCGCCTACACGCGCAAGGTTCCGCGTTCGGAGATCGAACGGAGCTTGGAGAAGGTCTATAACTATTTCCCGCGCCTGAAGGCGCGCCGTACCTCGCAGGCGGGCTACACCTCCGGCGGCGAGCAGCAGATGACGGCGATCGGCCGCGCGCTGATGGCGCAACCGACCATGATCCTGCTCGACGAGCCGTCGATGGGCCTGGCCCCGCAGCTGGTCGAGGAGATTTTCGAGATCGTCAAGGATCTCAACGTCAAGGAGCGCGTCAGCATCCTCTTAGCCGAGCAGAACACCAGCATGGCCTTGCGGTACTCCAATTATGGTTACATCCTCGAAAACGGCCGCATCGTCATGGATGGAGAGGCATCGCAGCTGGCGACCAACGAGGACGTCAAGGAGTTCTACCTGGGCGTTTCTTCCGGCGAGCGCAAAAATTTTCGCGACACCAAGTTCTACAAGCGCCGCAAGCGCTGGCTTGCGTAAGGTCGGATTGACGTGGCTGCATGACTGCGTGGGGTACCCTTTGCTGCGACAGTCGGGGAACCCGCCGTCAGTCCCGCGCAAGCCGGAATCCAGCGACATCGCCTTGATCGGCCTGCGTTCCCATGGCGTCGATCGAGCCTGCGGCATGCTGCCTCCGAAAGCCTTTCAATGACTGCCCACTACGACTCGCTTGAAACCCGTATGCCTGCCGAACGCGAAGCCGCGTTGCTGCGCGCCTTGCCGCTGCAAGTGGGCAACGCGATCGCCAATGCCCCCGGTTTTGCAAGCATCCTGGCCGGCGTCGATGCTGCAAGCATCACCACACGCGAGGCGCTGGCCCGTTTGCCGGTCACCCGCAAGTCGGACCTGAAGGCTCTGCAGCGAAACGCCATGCCGTTCGGTGGCTTGACTGCGAAAAGACCCGGGCAGCTGCGCAAGATCTTCATGTCGCCGGGCCCGATCTATGAACCCGAAGGGCGGCGCGACGACTACTGGCGCAGCGCGCGCGCCATGTTCGCGGCGGGCTTTCGTGAAGGCGACATCCTGTTCAACACCTTCTCGTATCATCTGACGCCGGCCGGCAGCATGATCGAGTCGGGTGCGATGAAGCTGGGTTGCGCGGTGATCCCGGCCGGCGTGGGCAACACCGAGCAGCAGATCGAAGCCATCCTGGATCTCGAACCCAGCGCCTATGTCGGCACTGCGGGCTTCCTGCGCGTGCTGGTCGAGAAGTTCATCGAGTTGGGCAAGCCGTTTCCGATCAAGCGCGCGGTCACCGGCGGCGACGCCCTGTCGCCGTCGCTGCGCCAATGGCTGAAAAGCAACGGGCTCGACGAGGTCGTGCAGTTCTACGGGACCGCCGACCTGGGCACGATCGCCTACGAGTCGCAAGCCGTGGAAGGCATGATTCTGGATGAAGAGCTGATTCTGGAAATCGTGCGTCCCGGCACCGGTGACCCGGTGTCGGAGGGCGAGGTGGGCGAGATCGTCATCACCACCCTCAATCCGGATTACCCGCTGATCCGTTTTGGCACCGGCGACCTGTCGGCCTTGATGCCGGGCACGAGCCCTTGCGGCCGCACCAACACCCGCATCAAGGGCTGGATGGGCCGTGCCGACCAGACCACCAAGGTCAAGGGCATGTTCGTGCAACCCGGCCACGTGGCGGCGGTCATCAACCGCCACCCGGAGATCGTGCGCGCGCGCCTGGTGATCGAAGGCGAGATGGCCAACGACCGCATGACTCTGCGCTGTGAAACCGCTGTCGCGCCCGCCTCTGGTTTTGCCGAGCGGGTCGCAATCAGCCTGCGCGACATCACCAAACTGCGCGGCGAGATCGAATGCGTGTCGCCTGGGTCCCTGCCAAATGACGGCAAGGTGATCGACGACGCGCGCAAGTACGACTGAGCAGCAGCGGCCCGTCGACGCTTTCGGCTTGCGGATGCCGGGCCGGTCAGACCGGCTTATTTGCCGCCACGCGGCAGCAGTTGAACCAGCGCCATGACCAGCGCCGGCACGGCAAACACCACGAAGGGCACGCGATAGCTGTCGAACAGATCGTGCAGCAGCGAGAACAGCGGTGCGTAAAACACCACGCCCGAGAACATCATGAAAGTGCTGCCGCTCGACACCACGCCGGCCATGCCCGCCGGCGCCAGGCGCGCGAATTCGGAGATCATCACGCCGTTCCAGCCGACCGCGGTGAGACCGAACGCGAGACACACGCCGAGCACCGCCGCATAGGGCCAATGGGCACCGAACGCGGCAGTGGCGCCGGCGGTCAGGCACATTCCCAAGCCGAGTACACCCAGCACCACGCGAGGTGCGCGGGTGCGGTCGGCGACAAAGCCCCAGAAAACGCGGCCACCGATGCCGCCCAGGTTGGCGAATGAAAGGGCCAATCCCGCGGCGACAAGCGTATAGCCGATATCCAGCGTCAGGTAGGTGACGATATAGGTGAAGAAGCTGATCTGCATGCCGGCATAGGTGAGTGACACAAGAACATTGCGTACCAGCGCCGGATTGGCGAAGATCAGGCGGAACGGCAGGCCCAGACTGGCCAGGTTGGTACGCCGCGCCGGGTCGCGGTCGGCGTCGAGTTCGCGTCGCGACAGCTGCGCCAGCAGCGCCACCGCCGCGCACATGGCACCGACGGAAAGCGCCGCGCTGCGCCAGCCGTAAGCCAGCGTCAAGAGCGGCACGACAATGCCGGCCAAGGCCGCGCCGACCGGCACGCCGGTTTGCTTGATCGAGAACATCAGCGCCATCATGTGCGCCGGCGTGGTCTTCACCAGCACATGCGAGGAGGCCGGGGTGATGGGCCCGTAGCCGGCCCCCAGCAGCAGCGCGGCCAGCGGCGCCCAGGACAGTGGCAGCACGGTCAGCAGCAGCATTGCGACCGCACACGAGATCAGGCAGGCCTGGCTGACACGGATCGAGCCAAAGCGCAGGATCATGCCGCCCGAGAGCAGGGCGCTGCTGGCCGCGCCGATATACATGGTGCCGACAAAATAGCCCACCAGGGTGGACTCGAAACCGAGATCGCGCGCCGCCGCCGGTGCCAGCACCGGCACCGCAAGAGCGGCCAGTGCGGCGAGCGCCTGGATCGCGGTGGTGACAGCGAGCGTAAGGTAGACCGATGACAAGGGTAGGTGCGCCGGGGGGAGGAAAATGGAATGGCGAAGCGGGCGCAGTCAGGCGCAAGGTCGGGTACAGAGGCAGGAGCTGTCTGGGCGCATGCTATTTTATCGCCCATGCCCTTCAAACTCTTCATCACCGGCGCCTCCGGCGGGCTGGGCGCCGAACTGGCGCGTGCCTATGCCAGCGCCGACAGCGTGATTGCGCTGACCGCGCGCCGCAAGGACCTGCTTGACAGCGTTGCCGCCAGCCTGCCGGGCGCGGTGACCGTTTATCCGCTTGACGTCACCGACAGCGCGGCACTGGCAGCGGCGGCGGCCGATTTCATGGCGCGGTTTGGGCCGCCTGATCTGGTGATTGCCAACGCCGGCATCTCGGCCGGCACGCTAACCGAGTTGCCGGAAGACCTGGCACCATTCGAGAAGATTTTTCGTGTCAACGTGGTTGGCATGTTCGCCACGTTTGCGCCGTTCGTTGCAGCGATGCGCGCGCGCGGCGCCGGTACGCTGGTCGGCATTGCGAGCGTGGCCGGGATTCGCGGCATGCCGGGGTCGGGCGCTTACTGCGCATCGAAGTCGGCCGCCATCACCTACCTTGAAGCCTTGCGCGGCGAGCTGCGCACCTCCGGCGTGCGCGTGGTGACGATTCTTCCGGGCTACATTCGCACGCCGCTGACGGCGAAAAACCCCTACAAGATGCCTTTTTTGCTGGAGGCAGACGATGCCGCGCGGCGCATTCGTCGTGCCATCGATGGCGGCCGCAGCTATGCGGTGGTGCCGTGGCAAATGGCGATCGTGGCGAAGCTGCTGCGAATTTTGCCCAACGGATTGTTCGACCGCCTGCTGGCCGGCAAGGCACGCAAGCCGCGCGCCGCCGCTGGCCAGAAGACGTGACGCAAGCAGCCGGCGGACCTGATTTCGGCAGCGAGCAGCGGTTGTTCGCGGACGCGCAGGGCACCTTGCATGCGCGTGCCGGCGCCGACGCACGCATCGCCTGCCTGGTGCCATCCATCACAGAATTGGTGTGTGCACTGGGCCTGGCCGCACAACTGGTGGCGCGCACCGGCTTTTGCATCCACCCGCGCGCAGCACTTGAGAGCGTGCAGAAGGTGGGCGGTACCAAGGATGTGAATCTTCTGCGTCTGCGTGAACTGCGTCCCACCCACGTGATCGTCAACATCGACGAAAACGAGAAAGAGACCGCGCAGCGCATTGGCGAGTTCGCGCCGCACCTGATCGTGACCCATCCCAGGGGGCCGAGTGACAATCATGAACTGTATCGCCTGATCGGCGGCGTTTTCGGCCGAGCGGCCGCGGCCGAAACACTTTGCCAGGGCTTGTCGGCGGCGCTGGACGCCGCCGCGCAGGATTGCGCGCGATTGCCGCGTGAACGGGTGTTGTACCTGATCTGGAAAGACCCCTGGATGAGTATCTCGCGCGATACCTACATCGCGCGCACGCTGGCTGCGGTGGGATGGGATTCGGTGCCTGAAATTGCCGAGGCACGCTATCCGGTGATCGACATCGATGCGCTGGCGGCAGCTGCGGATCGTGTGTTGCTTTCGACCGAGCCCTACCGGTTTGGTGCGACCCATGTGGCGGAATTGACAGCCCGACTGCAAGGCAAGCCGGTCACCCTGATCGATGGTGAAATGACCTCCTGGTACGGACCGCGGGCGATTCCGGGATTCGCCTATCTGGCGCGATTGCGCCGCGGCTTCCTTGCCAACCTGTAGTCTGTAGTGACTTACACGACTTGTCGGTATCTTTGCCCGTTCACGCGTTATGATGGCAAGGTCGATTGAGCACCCCCTGAGGTTTCGCCATGACATCAGCCAATTTCAGTTCCACGCGCGACGCGGCAATCGCCGTTCTGCTGGGTGCGCTGGCGTCAAATGCCGCGGCGAGCACGGTCTTCAAGTGGGTCGATGAAAAGGGTGTGGTCAACTACGCGACCGCGCCGCCAGCGGCGGCGCGCAACCTGGTGGCGATCAACGCCACGCCGGCAATAGTAAGCACTGGCTACCAGTCAGGCGACGAGGAGGCGCGCTACTGGCGCGAGCGGCGACTGCGCGAGAGCCTGCGCGAAGCGCGCGACGACCAGGATCTGCGCCTGCGACGCGAAACCGAAGAATTGCGTCAGGTGCAAATCCGCCAGCAGATGCAGCTAGCGGCTCAGTCAGCAACCTCGGACGACCAGCGGCAGCGCCTGGCGCGTGAGCAATGCCTGCGCGAGCGCCGCATCGATTGCGATGGCCTTGGCGGCGGCGCCATTGCATACTATCCGGCGCCGTTCGTGGCGCGCGTGCCGCGCCAGTCGATCCAGCAGGTGGCGCCGTTTCCGGTAAGCGGGGGCACCAGCTTTGGTCCGGCGCCTGGCACCATCGCCGGGACGCAAGCGCAGCTGGCGCCGTTTCGAGCAGGCGCCGTAGCGCCGGTCACCGGATATTCGTTGCGAACGCGCTAGAAAGCTTCTTGTCCGACGCGGCTGCCGGACTCAAGGCGTTGCCACAATCTAGCAGCATGTAGGACTTGGGGAGCGTCGGCTGCAAATCAAGCGCATGCGTCGCGTGCGGTCTGACATGCGAAAAGCGTCCGGCTGCCTGGCCGCCTGCAAGATGCGCCTCAGCGCACCAGCAGCACCGGTACCTTGCAGCCGGCCAGCACCTTGGTGGCCACCGATCCCAGCACCAGGTTCTTGAACAGGCCGCGGCCATGCGAGCCCATGACGACGATGTCGTACTTGCCCTTGGTCGCGAAGTCGGCGATCTCGTCACCGGGGTCGCCAATCCTGTAGGTCTCGCTTGCGGTGATACCGGCCTTCTTGAGTGCGCTGCGCGCGACCTTGAGCGATTTCTCGGCTTCGTCACGGTAGTAGGTCTGCACGGTTTCGCGGCCCAGGTGCGCCGCCGCATGCGGCGGCAGTGGTGAGTGCACATTGATCAGCGTGACCGATGAGTCGCGCCCCAGCATGTCGAAATGTTCAAGCAGGTAGCTCACCGCGTGTTTGGTGTAGATGCTGCCATCGACCGGGACAAGAATCTTCATGAACTGCTCCAAGTGAAAACTTCCACGCATGATACTAGCAGGCCCGCCACTGCGTCGGTTTGAGCCACATCAAGCCTCACCAACCAAGCTGCCGCGCCGCGAGATCCTTCATGATTTCTTCCGAGCCGCCGCCGATCATCATGACCTTGACCTCGCGGTAGATGCGCTCGGCGCGCGAGCCGCGCATGAAACCGGCGCCACCGAGGATTTGCACCGCCTGGTCGGCGCAGAACTGCATCGCCTGGGTTGCGCAGTTCTTGAGCATCGCCAGGCGCGCGGCCGGCTGCTGCCCCTGCTGCACCGCCCAGGCGCAATCGTACAAATAGGCGCGTGCCGCCTCGATTTTCATTTGCATGTCCACCAGCTTGTGGCGGATCACCTGGCTTTCGATCAGCGGCTTGCCGAAGGTGTGGCGTTCGCGCGCCCACGCCACTGCGTCGTCAAGCGCGGCCTGCGCGTAGCCGACCGCCTGCGCTGCCATGCCCAGGCGCTCAATGTTGAAGTTGGCCATGATCGCCTTGAAGCCGCGCCCCTCTTCGCCGATCAGGTTGGCGGCCGGCACGCGCACGTCCTCGAAGTACAGCGCCGCAGTGTCGGAGCACCACCAACCCATCTTCTTGAGCGGGCTGCGGGTGAAGCCCGCGCGGTCACGTTCGATCAGGAGCAGCGATACGCCGGCCGCGCCGGGGCCGCCGGTGCGCACCGCCACCGAGTAGAAGTCCGCGCGCATGCCCGAGGTGATGAACATTTTCGAACCATTGACCACGTAGTGGTCGCCGTCAAGCCTTGCAGTGGTCTTCAAGGCGGCGACGTCGGAGCCGCCTGAAGGTTCGGTGATCGCCAGCGCGCTGATGGCCTTGCCCGCCAGGATTGAGGGCAGCACCCGGCGCTGCAATTCCGGGCTGCCGAATTTCGCGATCGGTGGCGCGCCGATGCTGTGCGACATCAGGCTGGCCGAGACGCCGCCGCAGCCGCTGGCGGCGAGTTCTTCCGAGGCGACGAGATGAAAGAACACGTCGGCCGGAACACCACCGTGTTCCTCCGGGAAGCCCAGGCCCAGGAGGCCGATGGCTGCGGCCTTGCCATAAAGTTCGCGCGGAAAGGTTTCCGCTTCGTCCCAGTCATTGGCGAATGGTGTGATTTCGTGGCGAACAAAGCGGCGCACCGTGTCGCGAAAAGCCGCGTGTTCGGGGCCAAGAAACGGCGCAACAACAGTCGCGGATTGCATCACCCAAGCCTTATTCGGACGCGATGCCCATTTGCCTGACAGCGCGGGTCCACTTGACCACATCCTCGCGTATGAAGTCACGCAACGCAGCACCGTCCATCGATTTCGCCGCGACGCCCTGCTTCAACAGCAGTTCCTGCACCTCCTTTTGCGCCAGCATGTCGCGCACATGTCGTGCGAGCTGCGCGACCAAGTCGCCTGGCGTGCCGGCCGGGGCAAGCACGGCGTACCAGTTGGTGATGTCGAAGCCCGGCAGGTTGTCGGCCAGGGGCGGCAGGTTGGGCAGACCGGCGAAACGCGCGGAAGTGGTTACCGCGAGCGCGCGCAAATGCCCGCTTTGTACCAGCGGAATGGTCTCGACCGGCCCGGCGATCATGAACTGCAGCCTGCCCGCCACCAACTCCTGCACCGCCATCGCGCCGCCCTTGAACGGTACGTGGGTCGAATGCGTCCCGTTCATCTGGTTGAAGAGCGCCGTCGAAATATGCGCCATGCTGCCGTTTCCCGCCGACCCGTAGTTGAGCTTGTCGGGATTGGCCTTCGCGTAGGCGATGAAGGCCGCGGTATCAGTCACCGGCAACTGCGGGTTGGCCACCAGGAGGCTGGGCCCGGTTGCAACCAGGGCCACCGGCGCGAAGTCGCGTACCGGGTCATAGCCGAGCTTGGGGTACAGGCCCGGCGCCAGTGCGAGAGTGGCGTTGGTGGCCATCAGCAGGGTATAGCCGTCGGGCGCCGCCTTGGCAGCAAGATCCGACCCGATGGTGCCGCCGGCACCGGCGCGGTTCTCGACCACCACGTTGCCGGCGAGCGCTCTTGAAAGATGCTGCGCCACCGTGCGCGCGATCACGTCGGTGCCGCCGCCGGGTGCGAACGGCACCACCAGCCGGACTGGCCTTGCGGGATAGGTCTGGCCAAACGCCGGTCCGGAGATCGGCGCGGCAGCGCAGACCGCAGCCGCGACCAGTACTGCGTGAAAACGATTTGACATGCGAGCCCCCCAAAAAACGATTATCCGGCCGGCAGCAGTTCCGCTATCGCGATTCCCGCTTCGCCCTTGACAGCATACAAGAGGTACACGCGGCCGTCTTCTTCATGGATCGCCGGGTCGCGCAACTGATTGACTTCAACACCGATGGCCCCGCGGAACGATGGCTCGACCGGCAGTCGCGCGCCTTCCCAATCGGTCGTCGGGCGCAACACTTCAAGCGCATCACCGGCACGCCATGCCGACCACGGCCCCTTGAGTTCGACGAGCGAGCAATAGATGCGCTCCGGCGCATCGCCCACGCGGGTCCAGAACACCTGCAGGCGATCGCCAAGCTTGCGCAGGGCGGTGTGACGCTGCAGAGGTTCGAACAGCGTCGGGCCACGCTCGAACCCGGACAGGCCGTCACGCGAACGCAGCAGGATGCCCGGCATGGCCAGGGCGTAGGTGTCGCCGGCATGCCTGAAGACACGGAAGTAGGAGGGCCCCAGCAACTCCTCGCGTGCCGCGAAGTCGATGCCGTTGCCGGAGGTCGCCACCCGCGTGCGCTGGGTGCCATACGCCACCAGGCCGTGGAAGTACATCACGATGCGCCGGTTCTCATGGTCGACATGCACATCCGGCGAAGCGATATGGGTGATGGTGGCGTCTTCGAGGGGCGGCGGAATGCCCGGCGTTCCGGCGGCAGCGCGGCCGGGCAGGCGCGCGTCGTCGTTGGCTTGCGCAGCACCTGCCGGTGGCGTCAGCCGCTGCTCCGGAAAGCACGAGCCCGCAAGCTGCAACGAGCCCGGCCGGTGCATGCGCCAAGGCCCTTCCAGCGCATCGGCGTAGGCCAGACGGATATAGCTGCCTTTGTGGTCGGCGAAGTAAAGGTAGTAGCGACCCAGTGGATCAGGCAGCCAGTCCGGCACCCGGATCAGCGAAGGCCCCTGCACATTCGCGCCCATGCGGTCGTCCATGTGCGGGCGGATGATCGGGTTGTGGTCGAACCGCCGCACGCGGCAGAAAGGCGCTACAGGCAGGTTCATGATGTCGGGTTCTCCGGGCAGGCCGCTCGAGCGTTCATTTGCGGGCGGTTGCGATTCCCATCAGCTTGCAGATGATGCCCAGCATCACCTCGTCCGCGCCGCCGCCGATCGAGCCCAGCCGGCCGTCGCGGAAAGCGCGCGAAATGTGGTTGTCCCAGGTGTAGCCCATGCCGCCCCAGAACTGCAGCAGGCCGTCGGGCGCGCTGCGAGACAGCCGGCCGGACAGGAGCTTGGCCATCGAAGCCAGCTCGGTGACATCTTCGCCCTTCACGTAGAGATCGGTGGCGCGATAGGTCAGGGCGCGCAGGGCTTCGATGTCGGTCTTGATTTCGGCCAGCTTGTACTGCACCACCTGGAAATCGAGCACGGTCTGGCCGAACATCTTGCGCTCGCGGATGTAGTCGATGGTTTCCTTCAGGATGCGTGACATGCCGCCCACGGTGCGCGCCGCCGCCCAAAGGCGCTCCTCCTGGAATTGCTGCATCTGGTAGGTGAAGCCCATGCCCTCTTCGCCAATGCGGTAGCGCTGCGGCACGCGCACATTGTCGAAGTGGATGAGGCCGGTGTCGGACGACATCATGCCGATCTTGCGGATCTTCTTGGCGATGGAAATGCCCGGGGTTTTCATCGGCACGCAGATCAGGGTCTTGTTCTTGTGCGGCGCGCCGTCGCCGGTATTGGCCAAGAGGCACATCCAGTCGGCCTGCAGCGAATTGGTGATCCACATCTTGCCGCCGTTGATCACGTAGTCGTCACCGTCCTTCCTGGCGGTGGTCTTGATCGAGGCCACATCCGATCCGGCACCGGGCTCGGAGACGCCGATGCAGGCAACGAAGTCACCGGCGATCGAAGGCTTGAGAAACTGCTCCTTCAGGTCGTGCGAACCGAAGCGCGCCAGCGCCGGCGTGGCCATGTCGGTCTGCACCCCGATGGCCATCGGCACGCCGCCGCAATCAACATGGCCCAAGGTCTCGGTCATTGCCACCGCGTAGGAATAATCGAGCCCGGCCCCGCCGTACTCGACCGGCTTGGTCAAGCCCAGCATGCCCAAATCGCCCAGTTTCTTGAACACTTCATGCGCCGGGAAGATCTCTTTCTCCTCCCATTGGTCGACATGCGGGTTGATCTCGTTGTCGATGAAACGCTTCAGGGTGCGCTTGATCTCCTCGTGTTCATGGGTGAATTGCATGTTGTCTCCGCTTTTTCAGGACTGCTGGTCTTCGAGGTGCTTCAACACCTCGGGAAAGGCCGCCAGGTGAAAGCCGTTGAATGGTGTGGTCTGGTTGCCGTTGCCGGTGGCCGACCAGATGCGCTTGGCATGCGGCACCGCGCCGTCGATGCGCAATGCAACGCCGGAAATGAACCCGGCCGCCGGCGACAGCAGAAAAACGATCGCCGCCGCCACCTCGCTTTCAGTGCCGTAGCGGCCCGCCGGAATCTGTTTGTGGCGCTCGCGAATCGATTTCTTGAAAGGCTCGGCATAGGTATCCAGCCCGGAGGAGGCGATCAAACCAGGCGCCACCGCGTTGATGCGCACCGGCGCCCACTCGATGGCGGCGGTCTCGGTGAAATTGAGGATGCCGCCGCGCGAGGCGCCCGAATGGCCCATCCCTGGCATACCCATCCAGATGTCCGCCAGCATGTTGACCATGGCGCCGCCATTGGCGGCCATCCATTGGTTGTAGACCTCGCGGCTCATCAGAAAGCAGCCGGTGAGGTTGTTGCGCACCACTGCGTCCCAGCCCTTGCCGGAAATGTCCTTGAGTGGCGCGGGAAACTGGCCGCCGGCGTTGTTGACCAGGCCGTCGATACGGCCGTGGGCGGTCAGCACATCTTCAACCGTGCGCTTGACGGCTGGTTCCTCGCGGATGTCGCAGACATGCGTGGTGGCGCTGCCGCCAACCGCGGCGATCTCCGCCTGCACGGTTTCCAGCTTTTCAATTTTGCGGCCGATCAGCGCGACGCGGGCGCCCAAGGCAACCAGTTCGTGCGCGGTACAGCGGCCGATACCGGAGCCGCCGCCGGTGACGAGCACGCTTTGTCCGGCGAAGAGGCCAAGCCGGAAAATGGATTGGTAGGGGCTGGTCATCGATGAAGGTTGCTTCGAGGGGCACACGGGAGTCAGATGCAACGCCTGGGCGAAGCGCCAAGTCTACCGTGAAGCCGATGCGCATCCCGCCGGGTTTTCGATAGCTGGCCGTGGCTACGTGGTCATGTCGGCAGGGTTGCCGATGCACTTGAAGACGTTGGCATTTATGGCCACTTGCTGGCAGAATGCTGTTTGCAGTGCAGCATCGAGCGGGTGCGGGTCAGCGCAATCGGGGCTCCGTGCGTTAGGTATCAGGCGCAGGTTTTTTTGGCAAACCGTTTTCTTGCTTGGAGGAAGTGCGTCGTGCAGATTCTCAAGCTCATGGGCAACGGCATTCCGCAAGGGTGGCTGAGTCTGGAGGAAGCGGTGTTGCACTACGCAGCAGGCGAAGTCACGTGGGAACTCGGCCAGGAAATCGCCACCCTGCGCGGCGGCCACAATGCCATTTCCGGCTTGCGCTCGAAAATCACGGTCAATTCGATCATTGGTGTCAGGGGCTTCGGCAAGGTCAACCCATTTGACATCGTGCCCATGCTCACCAACGACAAGCTGTTCCGGCGCGACAAGTTCCACTGCGCCTATTGCGGCGACCACCTGCATGCCAACGAACTCGAGCGCGAGCACATCGTGCCCTTGTCGCGCGGCGGCCGCGACGGCTGGATGAACGTGGTGTCTGCCTGCCGCCCCTGCAACCAGAAGAAGGGCAATCGCCAGCCGCACGAGATCAACATGCCGCTGGTCTACACGCCGTATGTGCCGAGCCTGTGGGAAGACATGATCCTGCGCAATCGGCGCATCCTCACCGACCAGATGGAGTTTCTGTCGGCGCACCTGCCGCGCGGGTCGCGATTGACGGGGTAGTTGGGAACTTTTCCGGATGTCGCCGGTTCGAGGCAGCTTTGGCGTTGTCGTCCCGCCGTCGGCGTAATAGCCACTTTGGGCCATTTACGGAGTCTGACGATTCCGATACGATTAAAAGTCCAGCGACATTCCAGCAGCTTTCACCCAACGCGCGTTGCGACAGCAAGGAACCTCAAATGAAACTAGTTGCGGATTACATCGCCAGTCCTTCGCTGCGTCAAGCAGTCTGCGCTCTTTCCATCGGCTTTTTGTCGGCTGCCGCGGCAGCCCAAACCATTGTGTCTGCCGGCGAGGTACTCAATCTCGACGGCGACACTTCTTTTGGCAGGCTCACCATGGACGGCGGGCTCATCAGGCTGACAAACACCTTCACCGGTAGAGGGTTCAGTATCGATACGAACAATGCGACGTTCTTGAGTGGCGAGATCGCCAGCAGGTATGTGCAGAATGGTGTCCATGTGCTCAATCTTGGCGGTACTACGACGATCAATGCGATAGCAGGCAATGGCGCCGCGCCGGCGGGCGGCATGTTCCTGACCGCTCTTTCGTCCGAGGGTTCGGCGTCTTTGTATGTACGGAACCTTGGAGAGGTTTCGCAGACCGGTAGCGGGCCTTTGGTATTGCGCGGCAAGGTGGTTTTTGAAAACATTCGTTTGGCCGGGGCCTATACGATTCGCGAAAACGGTGGAGTTACCACGGACGGGAATTATCCGGACTTGGTGTTTCGCAATGCGCCCGGCACCACCCTGAGGAAAGTGAATGGAACGGGCATCAGCGAAATCAACGTGCCCCTTGAGCAGGAAACGGCCAAGGTTGAAGTATGGAACGGCCGACTCTGGCTCAATGGCGGCGGCACCCACCGCGATAGCCGTTTCTTTGCGGATGTCTTAGGTTCGAACCCGAACGGTGAATTATTGTTCGGCAGCGTCCACACCTTTCGCGAAAACACGCTGACCGAAACCGGCAATTTCACGCTCGGTGGCGGCAGTACGATTAACGTCACGTCAGGTACGTGGGACCAGAAAGCATTTTTCACGGCCAATGGCCGCATCAATGTTTCCTCGGGTGCACTGCTGCGCAATTCCGGCACGCTGCAAACGGCCTTTGGTGGATCATTGGCTGGCGTAGGCATGTTGGGTGGCGGTTTCGAAAACACCTCCATTGGTACGTTTGTTGGCAGCCTTGCAGGCAATCCGGACGGTATCGAGAATCGCCTTTTCGTCCTTAATTCCGGTCGTTTCACGGTGGGCGGGGGCGACACGGTCCACGCTCGTGAATTTGTCAATACTGCCGGCAAACTCACCGTCGACGGCGTACTCGATAATCGCGGCGGGAAGTTGCGTTTGCTCGGCGGCGAATTATGGGGATACGGCATTGTCAACGGCGAAGGCATCCAGGTCGGCGGTGGACCGACGGTGGCGATCTTCAATCCCGGTGGCAGCCCAGGCACGTTCACGATTGAAGGCGCGTTCGAGTTGCTTCCCGGTGGCGAACTCAATCTTGAGGTTGAGCGGAATGCGGGCGGTGGAATCTCTTTCGACCGGGTAGTCGCCGGCTCCTTCTTCCTCAACGGCAAGGTCAACCTTCTCGTGGGCGACGGCGTGGGAGAGGCCGATGTCACCGGCCTGCAGTTCCTCGACTGCGGCGGCGCGTGCAGTGTCACCTATGGCAGCAACTTCAGTTTCGCCTTCCCGGGCCGCCCGGGTTCGATGCTGTTCGCAGGCGAAAACGGATTGCAGATCACGTCGCTGGCGCCGGTGCCGGAGCCGGGCGCGTATGCGATGCTTCTGACGGGCTTGGCGCTGTTGGGCGGCGTGGCTTCGCGTCGGCGGCGTGGCGTCGTGGCCTGATCTGCTGCGGGGGCGCCCGCCGCATCAGGTGCGCGACCCGGCAGGCCTTGCCAAGGCTTCCGGACATGGCGCAGATCAAGCAAGGTACTGGCAAGAGATCAAGCAAGGTACTGGCAAGCAGAGAGCCTTCGCAGGCTGCTCTTCAGGCAGACGGCGTGCCGTCGAAGCGCTGCCGGTCCGAAAACAGCAACACCGTGTCGTACAGGCTCGGACCGTAGTGCCGCAAGGCGATGTTGCGGTACGAATGGATAGCTCGTACTTTTTCCACGATCTCGAACAGGTCCTGCGGATAGTGATAGCAGGTGATCGCCATGTCCGGCCGGCACCTGCCGATCAGTTCGCGCGCGCCTTCGATGACCTTGCACTCGTAGCCTTCGACATCCATCTTGATCAGGCTGCATTCCGGCACCGCATCGTCCAATCGCACGCAGGGCACCGTGATGGGGGTGCCGGTCGCGGCCACGGCATTGCCGCCAAACGGGTTCTCCGGGTTGTCATAGAAGGTGATTGAGCCGCTTGCGGCACCGACGGCCTTGCAGTGCGTGGTCACGCCTTCGCGTGAGGCATGGCGTTGCAGCTGACGGTACTGGCCGGGGGTTGGCTCAAAGGCGTGGATGTGCCTGAACCTGCCGTCGGTGACCTTGAGGAATTTTTCCAGCGTGTCACCGTGCGCGGCACCGACATCGACATAGATTTCGTCTGGCCCGGGCACCAGGCTGGCCTGATGCTTGTGTGGGTTGAAATACTCGGTCTCGCCGGGGAAGGCGGTTGCCATGAGCGGCGTGCGATCGCCCTTGCAAATGGCATTGACGCGCGCGAGCAGGGTCTGGCGCGAGCGCGGGTCTGTGAGCATGCCCGCCACTGCGCCGATCCGCTCCTGCGATTGCTGTTGCCACCAAAGACGTTCGTCACGCACCGTCTTGTAGGTGTGCGGCAGGCCGAGTTCATCGAGTTTTTGCAGGAAGTCGATGACCCGCACGTCGCCCAGGCCGGCCAAGCCCGGAATGCACCACATGGCGTCCTGGTTCTGGAAAAAATGCACCACCTCGACCGCTCGGGTCTGTGCGATGCGCGCAAATTCCGAATGGGTGACTGTGGGCACCGGCGCGCCACCCAAAGTCAAGTGTTCGCCATCGCGAAAGAAGCTGTCGGAGACATAGCCCGCCACCTGGCCATCGAGCGCGGCGTGGATCGCGGGCGCGAAGAGCTTGAACAGGGTGGCCGGGAAACCGGTAAAAAACGTTGCTCTGGCTGGCTGTGATGCGCTCATGGCCTTTCCTTCCGCGTCGGCGCGACGTGCCTCCATGCATCCACACAGACTTCAACCGATTTGACCCGGTTCGCATGCACCGGGGTCGGCCGAGGAGGTCCGCAAATCGGCGCCATTTCGCAGCCCCGCTGCGCCTGCGCCGCCGGCGGCGTGCGCAGCAGCAGCGCCGGCTCAGGGTGGCGTGATGTGACTGGCGTGATTGGCCAGGTACCAGTCGGCCACTTCTTCGCGCCTGGCGAACCAGACATCGCCGAACTGCTTCACATAGCCCAGAAAATCGCGGAAGAACTGCATGCGGTGCGGATGGCCCGACACATGCGGATGCAGGCCGATATTCATCATCTTGCCGGTCTTGGCGCTTTCGGCGTAGAGCTCATTGAACTGGCTCTTGAGCATCAGTAACGCGTCTTCGCTGGTCATGGCGCGCCGGTGAAAGAAAGTGAAGTCGTTGATCTCCACCGAATACGGCACGTTGACCAGCGGCCCGTGCGCGGTGTGTATCAGGTAGGGCTGGTCGTCGTTCATGTAGTCGCAGAGGAATTTCAACCCTGCCTCGGCCAGCACTTCCGGCGTGTTGGGCGTCGAGCGCAACGAGGATGAAAGCCAGCCGCCGGCCTTCCTGCCCACCACCTTCTCGTACACCTTGAGGGTTTCGTGGATCACCGCTTTCTCGCCGGCGGGATCGAACATGTATTGCGGCAGCAACTCGCCCTGCTCGAAGTTGTGCGCCACCAGCTCCCAGTTCTGCGCCTTGACGCGCTCGATGATTTCGCCCCGCTCCAGTGCGGTCTTGGCGTTGAAGGTCACCGACAGCGGCACGCCGAACGCATCGAACAGGTCGAACATGCGCCAGCAGCCGACCCGCAGGCCGTATTCGCGCCAGGTGAAGTTGGGATAGTCGGCCACATTGCCCGGCAGTGAATCCGGAATGGTCGGCGGGCCGCCGGCGTAGTAAGGCTTGGTCGAATCCTTGAGCAGATCCCAGTATTCGCAGTTGAGCGTGATGATCAGCGCCAGGCGCTTGCCGTGCGGCCACTTGAGCGGTTGCCGCTTGCTGATGGGTACCCAGTGGTAATGAGCCATGGAGAGGTGCCTGCCTGGTGGCGGTGAGGGAGCGATGAATTCTACAGGCGGCATCGCGCGCCGCTAGAATCGGGTCCCGCTCAACGGGCCGGGCCAGATGCGACTTGCGACAACTACAAAGGAGATGCCATGCAGCGATTTTTCGGATGGGCCATGATGTGCGCACTGGCGCTGGCCGCCAGCGGCGCCGCCGCCGAGGACAAGGTGGTGTACCACTTCGACAGCGGCATCGCGCAGGCGACCAAGGGCTTGCGCAACATGCGCAATCACCTGGACGTCGATCCCAAGGCTACGATCGTCGCGGTCGCGCACGCCGAGGGCGTGGATTTCCTGTTGGAGGGGGCGAAGACCGGCAACAACCAGGAATTCGCCGCCCTGGTGGCGGACCTGGCGTCGCGTGGTGTGAAGTTCGAGATTTGCGAAATCACGCTCAAGAACCGCAACCTGAAAAAGGATCAGTTCATCCTCGGCCCCGGCTACACGCCATCCGGAGTGGTGCGCATCGCCAACCTGCAGGCGCGCGAGCGGTTCGCTTACATCAAGCCGTAAGCGCAGTCGTCGGCGTCGGCCGGCGCTAAATGAGGGGCGGCAAAATGCGCGTACACTTGCGGCATATTGCCATTGGATCGCGACCCGATAATCATGTCCGCAATTTTTAAGGATCTGCCTGACCCCGCGACATCACCGACGGCACTGTTTCTGCATCGTGCGGCTGCCTTGTTGGGCTATAGCGAGGTGCCGCGTTCGGAGCGGGAATTCTCAATGTTGGCCAGCCAGCCTGTTGCACCGGCGGTGGTCGAGCGCCTGCTGAACTTCGGTGTGCCAAGCCGATATCTTGGCTTCATCACGCCGCAACGCACGCTGTCGCATCGCAAGGCCAAGGGCGAAATGTTGACGCCGGACGAAAGCGATCGTGCGGTGCGTGCCGCACGCTTGCTGGCCCTGAGTGAAACGGTGTTCGGCGATAGAGCGCGTGCGTTGCATTGGCTGGCCAGGCCAGTCAAGCAACTGCACGGCCGCGCACCCCTCGAGATGATGGCCTCCGAATCCGGCGCGCGACTGGTAGAGGAATTGCTGGTGGGGATAGACGAAGGCTATTTCGCTTGAACGCAGACAGCATGACCGGCGCGTGAAATATTGGCGCATCAGCAACCATGCCGATTTGTCCGGTCTGGGTGGCCTGCGCGCCGCCGGGCGCTGGCATTCCGCCGGCCGGCCGATTGTCTATCTGGCGGAGCATCCGGCGAGTGCCCTGCTTGAAATACTGGTTCATCTCGATATCGGTGACGTAAGCGTCTTGCCGACGGCTTACCAGTTGCTCGAAGTGACGGCGGCGGGCAAGCCGAGTGCGCTTGGCCTGCCAGCAAACGCGCTGGATGTGACCTGGCGCTGCGACCCGGGGGTGACGCGCGCGATTGGTGACGCATGGCTGGCGTCCGCACAAAGTGCCCTGCTGCGGGTGCCCGGTGCATTGGTGCCCGATGTGGCGAACTACCTCTTCAACCCTTTACACGCCGACGCATCACGCCTTTCGATCAAGTCCGTGGCGCGCTATCCGTTCGACAATCGACTCTTCAAGGTCGTGGACCGTGGCGCAACAGCGGGTCGGTGAAATGCTCTCCGGCCAGAAGGTGCGCGCCGAACACGCGTTGCCCGGAGCTCTGAGAAATGGGGCTTACGGCGGTGCGGCGGCCTGGCCTGTGAACACGAGAAAGCCGAGCGCCCGTGCCAGGCGCCGTATTGGCCGGGACTGGTGATGGCCGGCGTTGCCGGCCTACTCCGCCTTGAGCATCGCGTAGCCGCGCCGCGCCTTGCTGCGCGGCTCTTCCTTGATCTTCAAATCGCGCATCAGCACGTGCGCCAGGTATTCGAGTTCGCGCACATGGCCCGACTTCAGTTCCAGTTCGATCTCGCTGATGCGTTCGGTCTTGTCGCCGGACAGGATGCGGCCATGGTCAAATGCCACCTCGGCGGTGAAATCCGGCGCGTAGCGCGGAAACGGCCGCAACAGCCAGGCTTCGCGGATGAACTCGACGCGAAAGATCGACTGCAGGCGCGCTTTTCCGCCGATCTCCTCGAGTGCTTCCCTGAGCGGCGTGTCGCGCAGGCGATCGAGTTCCAACGCTTGTCCGGCAACCGGCATTTCCCATTCCTGGCGCGTTGCCACGCCGCCCTTGCGTTCGCCCGGGGTCGAAGTCTTCAAGGTTTGCAGCCAGCGGCGGCCATAACGACGCAGGCGCAGCGCCATCTTGCGTTGGCGCAGTTCGAATTCGTCGGTATCGAAATAAAAGTTGAGCAGTCGTTCGCGGGAATGTGCGGCGGCAGGCGCCGGGTGCGCCATCACCGGGTGTTTGAGCAGCGCCCTTGCATGGTGGGCGCCGCAGGCGAGCTTGATTTCGATTTCAGTGGTCGCAGCCATGAATGGATGAATTCCGGTTGCCGCGCATTGTGACGCAAAAGCGCTGGTGACATGCATGCTCGTTTGGCGAAGACAAGCGGACATTGCGCAGTAGCGCCCGGTATCATTGCGCCATGAGCCATCAACCTGTCGCGCGCGAGGCGATTCGCGCCCTTGCCAGTTCCAAGATCCGCGAAGTCGCCAATGCCGGCATGGGACGCGCGGGTGTGCTGCCGTTCTGGTTCGGCGAGCCCGATGAAGTCACCGCGGCCTTCATCCGTGACGCCGCGATCGCGTCCATCAATGCCGGCGAGACCTTTTACAACCCGAACCTGGGCATACCGGAGCTGCGTGAGGCGCTGGCGGCCTACAGCGCGCGCCTGCACGGACCTTGCAGTGCCGACAACATCGCGGTTACCAATTCGGGCATGAATGCGCTGATGCTGTGTTTCCAGACGCTGATCGCCCCGGGCGATCGGGTGGTCGCGGTCACGCCCCTGTGGCCCAACCTGATCGAAGGCCCGAAAATCCTTGGAGCACAGGTGGCTGCGGTACCACTTGCGTTCGACCGGCAGCAAGGCTGGCAACTCGACCTTGAGCAACTGCTCGCCGCCCTCACGCCCGACACCCGCGTGCTGATCATCAATTCTCCCAACAACCCCACCGGCTGGACCCTGACCTGCGCTCAGCAGCAGGCGATTCTCGATCATTGCCGCGCGCGCGGCATCTGGATCCTGGCCGACGACGCCTACGATCGCCTGTATTACGGCGCCGCGCCCGGCGCCGCGGCGCCGTCATTCCTGGATATCGCCGCGCCGGACGACCGCGTGGTCAGTGCCAACACCTTCTCGAAATCCTGGCTGATGACCGGCTGGCGCCTGGGCTGGATCACCGCGCCCGCCGCGCTATTGGCCGACATCGGCAAGATCATCGAATACAACACTTCGTGCGCGCAGGTGTTCGTGCAGCGCGCAGGGGTGGTCGCGCTCACGCAAGGCGATTCCGTCACGCTGGGTTTCGCCGCCCGGCTGGCCCACGCACGCGACTTTCTGCATCGCCAGCTGGCGGCGCTCGAAGGCATCGAGGCGGTTGCGCCGTCCGGCGCGATGTATGCGTTTTTCCGCGTGCGCGGCATGACCGACAGCCTGGCCTTGTGCAAGCGCCTGGTGCGTGACCACGGCCTGGGCCTGGCGCCGGGCATCGCCTTCGGGCCCGAAGGCGAAGGCTGTGTGCGCTGGTGCTTCGCCGCCGGCGACGCAACGCTTGCCGAGGGCGTGCGGCGCCTGCGCCAGGGGCTTGCAGCGGGATGACCAAATCGATCGATTTCTATTTCGATTTCATCTCGCCCTTCGGTTATTTCGCCGCGCTCGAAATCGATGATCTGTGCGCCCGCCATGGGCGGGAAACCGCTTGGCATTCGATGCTGCTGGGCGTATCGGTGATGAAGGTGATGGGCCTCAAGCCCTTGCTCGATACGCCGCTCAAGGGCGACTACATTCGCCGCGAATTCGCGCGCGGCGTGCGCCGCCGCGGGCTCACGCTCAAGCGCCAGCCGGGCGACACGATGATGGACCCGCGCCCCTGCGGCCGCGCTTTCCACTGGGTCAAGCAGCATCAGCCGGGGCGCGAAAAAGCGCTGGCCAGACAATTGCTGCATGCGTACTGGGTCGATGGGCAAGACCTTGGTTCGTCGGTCGCCGCGGCGAAAGCTGCCGCGTCCGCAGGGTTCGATTGCGCCGCCCTGCAGACGGCGATCGAGAGTGCCGAGGCGGGCGCATTGCTGCGCGCCGCAGTCGATGCATCGCTCAAGCGCGGCGTGTTCGGCTCGCCCACGGTGATGGTCGATGGCGAACCGTTCTGGGGGGTGGAAACCTTCGGCCAGGTCGAAGCCTGGCTCGCCACGGGCGGGTGGTGAGCGTCGCGCCACAACGACATCTGCGGGTCATGATGGCACGGTTCCGGCTTGCGTAAAAAGTGCCCGCCGCCGTAAAGCGGTGGTTGGCGGCGGTTTTTCCCGCACTTGTCGCGGCAATCGAATGCTTCACGGACGCGGATGCCGGTTACAAGTGTTTGCAATGAAGGCCTGCGCGCGCAGTGTGGTTGCATGACCAAGAGTGGCCAAACTTCGCCATAATGGGAATTCGCTGCGATTTACGATCTTTTGTTTGCATAGAGAACCAGGCGCGGGAACTTCATGTCAAGAACTTCAAGTGTGGTCGCAGCGCTCGTGTTTGTGGCCGCAGCCGGCGGCGGCGCCTATCTTTACCAGCAGCGTCAGGTTGCCACGGCTGCGACCGCCAAGTCAGCCGCAGCGCCGCCGCGTCCGACGCCGGTGACCATCGCCGCGGTTGAGCAGCGTGACGTGCCGCTGCGCTTCAACGTGGTGGGTCGTAGCGAAGCTTATTCATCTGTGACCCTCAAATCGCGCATCGACGGCCAGATCACCGCTGTGCAGTATTCCGCCGGCCAGCACATCCGCCGCGGCCAGCCGATGGTGACCCTCGATTCGCGCGCGCTGCAGGCCCAGGTCCAGCAAAGCCAGGCCAATCTGGCGCGCGACCGCGCCCAGCTCGACAAGGCGAAGGCGGATCTGGCGCGCAATTCCGACCTGCTCAACAAGGGCTTTATCTCGACCGCAACGCTGGACGGCTTTCGGGCCACCGTCGACACGCTCGATGCAACGCTCAAGGCCAATCAGGCGGCGCTCGAGCTAGCCCAGGTGCAGCTCAGTTACACCTCGATCACCGCGCCGATGAATGGCGTTGCCGGCGCGGTGCTGGTCTTTCCCGGCGGCAGCGTCAAGGCCAACGACACCAGCCTGGTGGTGATCAACCAGTTGCGACCGATCTACGCCGCTTTCTCTGTGCCGGAAAACCAGCTGGCCGAGATCACGCGTGACCAACTGGGCAAGAAGCTCAAGGTGGAAGCGCGCACGCCGGGCAACGCCGGCACCACGGTCACCGGTGAACTGGTGTTCATCGACAACACCGTGGATTCAAGCACCGGCACCATCCTGATGAAGGCGCGGTTCCCGAATGCCGACGAACGCCTCACGCCCGGACAGTTTCTTGAAATCTCGATGACCCTGCGCGATATCGCCGGCGCAATCGTGATGCCTGCCGAGGCCCTGCAGGCCGGGCCCAGCGGCAGTTTTGTTTATGTAGCCAAGCCGGATCAGACAGTCGAGATCCGCCGCGTCAAGGTATTGCCGGCCGGCCGCGACCGCCTGATCGTCGAAACCGGGCTGGCGCTAGGCGACAAGGTGGTCACCGACGGACAGTTGCGCCTGACCCCTGGGGCGAAGTACGAAGCGCGCGAGCCTGGCAAGGGGCCGCCAGGAGGCCAAGGCGGACCAGGTGGCAAGGGTGGCGGGCCGAAAGGTGAAGGCGGGGCGAAGGGTGACCCCGGTGCGAAAGGCGATGGCAGCGCAAAAGGCGAGGGCGGACCGAAAGGTGAAACCGGCGGTGGCAAGGATGTTGCCGGCGCCAAGGGTGGTGGCATGGGCAAGGGCGACGCCGCTGGTGGCGGTGAAAAAGGCGGCGCCCGCGCGCCCACCGCAGGCGCCGCAGCGGCAGCATCCAAGGGTGACGGCGCGCCGGCCGCCAGCAAAAAAGGAGAGGCGAAATGAGTTTGCCCGAATTGTGTATCCGCCGGCCGGTCATGACCACGCTACTGATGGCGGCATTACTGGTATTCGGCTCGATCTCTTATTTCAAGCTGCCGGTGAGTGAATTGCCGCAGATCGATTTCCCGACCATTCAGGTCACCGCGCAGTTGCCGGGCGCTTCGCCGGAAACCATGGCAGCGGCGGTGGCGACGCCCCTGGAGGCGCAGTTTTCGACCATTGCCGGACTTGACGCGCTCAATTCGGTCAGCGCCCAGGGCGTTACCTCGATCACGCTTTCGTTCGCGCTGGACCGCGACATCGACGCCGCCGCACAAGATGTGCAATCGGCGATGGCGGTGGCGCAACGCCGCTTGCCCACCGAGATGACCACGCCGCCCTCGTTTCGCAAGGTCAATCCGGCCGATTCGCCGGTGTACTACATCGCCTTGAGTTCCAAGACCCTGCCGTTGTCGGTGGTCAATGAATACGCCGAGACCCAGCTGGCGCAGCGCCTGTCGACCGTTTCCGGAGTGGCGCTGGTCAACGTGTTCGGCTCGCAAAAGTACGCGGTGCGGGTGCAGCTCGACCCCAACAAGCTGGCGGCGATGGGCGTAGGCATGGATGAGGTGCAGCAGTCGATCGCGCAGGGCAATGTCACCAAGCCGACCGGTATCCTGGAAGGCACGCGGCAAGCGCTGGCGGTGCGCTCAAACGGCCAGTTGGATCGCGCCAGCGATTTCCGCAGCGTCACCGTGGTGTACCGCAATGGCGCACCGGTCAAGCTCGACGCGGTTGCCAACCTGGTCGACAGCGTCGAGAACTCGCGCGTGGCCAACTGGTTCAACGGCAAGCGCGCCATCGTGTTGGCGATTCAGCGCCAGCCCGGCACCAACACCATTGAGATGGTTGAATCGATCAAGCGCGTGCTGCCTTCATTTCAGGCCAAGCTGCCGCCGTCGATCGAGATGGAAGTATTTTTTGATCGCACCCAGTCGATTCGCGAATCGATCGCCGACGTCAAATTCACCCTGATCCTGGCCGCGGTGCTGGTGGTTCTGGTGATTTTCCTGTTCCTGCGAAACCTTTCGGCCACCCTGATTCCCTCGGTGGCGCTGCCGATTTCGGTGATCGGCACCTTCGCGCTGATGTACGCCCTGGGCTACAGCCTGGACAACCTTTCCCTGCTGGCCCTCACTCTTGCGGTGGGATTCGTGGTCGACGACGCCATCGTGATGCTGGAAAATATCGTGCGCCACATCGAACAGGGTGTGCCGCCGATGGAGGCGGCGTTCAAGGGTTCGAAAGAAATCAGCTTTACCATCATTTCGATGACCTTGTCGCTGGTGGCGGTGTTCATCCCGGTCATGTTCATGAGCGGCATCGTCGGCCGCTTGCTGCACGAATTCGCGGTGACCATTTGCGCAGCCATCCTGGTCTCGGGTTTCGTTTCGCTGACCTTGACGCCGATGCTGTGCAGCCGCTTCGTGCGCTCGCACCACGGCGAGAAGCATGGGTGGTTGTTCAACCTGTTCGAGCGCGGCTACGAGGGCACGCTGGCGGCCTATCGCGATTCGCTCATCTGGTCGCTCAAGCATCGTCGCGTGGTTCTGGCGGTGTTCTTCGCGACCTTCGGCTTGACTGCGGTGCTGTACTACCAGGTACCCAAGGATTTTCTGCCAGCCGGTGATACCGGGCAGATCATCGCCTTTACCGAAGGCGGCCAGGATACCTCGTTCGCCGCCATGACGGCGCGGCAGGTGCAGGTGGCCGAGATCGTCGCCCAGGACCCGGACGTTCTCGCGGTCAATTCAAGTGTCGGCGCCGGTGGACCGCGCGCCACCTCCAATTCGGGAACCCTGTTCCTGCGCTTGAAGCCGCATGCCGAACGCAAGTCCAAGCCGGCGGAAATCATCGCGCGCCTGCGCGGCAAAGTGGCGTCTGTTCCCGGCATTCGTGTATCGCTGCAAAACCCGCCGCCGATCCGCATTGGCGGGCAACTGACGTCCGCGCAGTACCAGTACACCCTGCAGGGCGCCGACCTTGACGAGCTGTATTCCTGGTCCAACCAGTTCCTGGCGCGCTTTCGCAAGATCGAAGGTCTGCAGGACGTGACCTCGAACCTGTTCAACAACAGCCCGACGGTCACCCTTGATATCGATCGCGACAAGCTGCCGCAACTCGGGCTCACCGTGAGCCAGGTGCAAGAGGCGCTGACCAGTTCTTTTTCCAGCCGCCAGGTATCGACCATCTACGGCTCCACCGCGCAGTATCAGGTCATCATGGAAGTCGCGCCCGAATTCCAGAGTGACCCCAGCGCCCTGTCGAAAATCTACGTGCGCTCGTCACAGGGCAAGCTGATCCCGCTCGATTCGGTGGCACGCGTGACCCGCAAGAACCAGGCCTTGACCGTCAATCACCAGGGGCAACTGCCTTCGGTCACGATCTCCTTCAACCTGTCTGCCGGTGTGGCGCTGGGTGACGCGGTCGACCGCGTGCGCGCGGCCGAACGTGAACTGCAGATGCCGACCTCGCTCAACGGCTCGTTCCAGGGCACGGCGCAGGCCTTCCAGGATTCGCTCAAGGGGCTCGGCATTCTCCTCATCGTGGCGGTGCTGGTGATCTACATCGTTTTGGGGATCCTGTATGAGAGCTTCATCCATCCGCTGACCATCCTCTCGGGCCTGCCGGCCGCCGGCATGGGCGCGCTCCTGACCTTGTATCTGTTCAACATCGATCTTTCGCTCTATGCTTTTGTGGGCGTGATCATGCTGATCGGCATCGTCAAGAAAAACGCCATCATGATGATCGACTTCGCCATCGAGCGTGAACGCGAGCCCGGGGTCAGCGCCGAGCAGGCAATCTACGAGGCCTCGCTGATCCGCTTCCGCCCGATCATGATGACCACCATGGCGGCGCTGGCCGGCACCTTGCCGATTGCCATCGGCTTCGGCGCCGGCGCCGAGCGCGTGCCGTTGGGCATGGCGGTGGTGGGCGGGCTGGTGGTCTCGCAATTCCTGACCCTCTACCTGACGCCGGTGATCTATGTCTACATGGACTGGCTGACCAAGAAACTTTCCGGGTCCGGCAAGGTGCCGGTGGCGCCTGCGCACGAGGTGGCGACGGCGTAAGCCGCCGACAGCACCGCGATGGCGATCACCTTCAAGACCCGTGCCTCGGGCGATGTCACCATGCTCGATGCCAATGCCAAGCAGGTGCTGCAGATCATCGGCAAGGAATTCGGCGCGCGCGGCGTGATCACGGCGGCCGAAGCGCCGCAGGCGATCGCGCTTTTAAAAGCGGCGATTGCCGCGCAAGGCGGCGAGCGCGGCCCGGACGAAGAGGCCGAACCCGTGGCGGCACGCAACCATGTGCCACTGAAGACCCGGGTGTGGCCTTTCATCGAGATGCTCGAACGCGCCGAAGCGGGCGCCAAAGACATTCTCTGGGGCGTTTAGTCTCGCCTGTTTTGCGGCGTCGTTCTGGCGTGGCTAGTCATTGCCACCTGGAGCCAGATGAACGAAGTGTGGGACGCCTGGGTGTCGCCGGGCAGCACCCAGGCACGCGCCACCGGCGAGGCCAGGCTGGCCGCGCCGGGACTGAACGTGGAAATCATGGGGCAGGCGTCGAAGTAACCGCGCTGATTTTCGCAGCGGCAGCGCCCATCAACCGGTCAAAAGCGTCATTCCGGCCTTTTTGTCGAAGCTCAAGATGCGCTCACAGCCGGCGGCCGCAGCCGTGCGCTCGATCAGGCAGTCCGCAAAATCGGCCTTGCCGGTTTCGAACGCACGCAGCGCCTGCCATGCGATTTCGGCATCCTGCACTCTGAGTTGACGAATACCGAGAACGCGGCGGACGATTTGCGCAACCTCCGCCCGTGTCGCACCGTAGCGACTTTCGCTGACCCACACAACTTCGGCCAGTACGACCTGCGCTACAAAGCCCGGGTCGGTTGCGCTGCACTGCGTTTCGACGACTCGAGTCGCCAGCGGAGACTGCGTCTTGTCGTCCTGTGCGATGTAACGCACCAGAATGTTGGTGTCCAGTCCGATCACCGGCCCGCCCCGCGGCTACGGATGGTCTGGTTCATGTCTTCAATCGACACCGGCTTGGCAGGCTTGCGCAGCAGCCCCTTGAGGGAGCGCACGTCGTCGATTGCCGGGCGAATCGCGAAGCCGCCCTCGAACTCGACGAATTCAACCCGGTCGCCCGACACCACGCCCATGCGTTGCCGCACGTCCGCCGGAATCGTGACTTGCCCTTTGCTGGTCAGGGTGGCAGTGACCATGGCGTTCTCTCCTATTCTGTCTATTTCCTTACTTTACAGTAAGACAAGCGTTGGTGACTCAAGCGTTGCTTCGCATCGGCGACTTCGAGCTTCGCAATTCTCGTCTAAGCACCGCGCCTGCGGCACGGGAAGCCAGAACGCGGCAAGCGCGGCAAATCATCTTCTGCTCACCGCAGATGTCGTAGCGCCGTGTTCGCGCGCCATATGCAAAGCAATCGCAAGCCAGGGATCGTGGTACGCACGAACCCTGGCCAACAATCAAACGGCCGTCAATGCCGGCGAACTGGCGCACCTCGACTTCACCTGGTTCATCCCGGCGATCGTCAAGTACCTGAACCGCTCGTGTACCTGCCGCTTACGCCCGAGCTCGAGGCGCGGCTGCGCAGGGCCGGGCATGGCCATTTGGTAGAAGCGGTGGAGAACATTTCGGAATCCTCCAACAAGGGTTTGCTCAAGGGCATGGAGAATGGCCCGGTGTTCAGGCCAAAGGCGGCAAAGAAGGCGGCTGCTAGCGCGCAGCCGCCAGCTTGCGGCTTTGGCCCATCTTGCAGGCAATGTCGAAAGCGTTCTTCATCGCTTGTGGATTCGCCACACCCTTGCCGGCGATGTCGTAAGCCGTGCCGTGCGCCGGCGTGGTTATCGGAATCGGCAAACCGCCCTGCACGGTCACGCCACGCTCGAAACCCAGGAGCTTCATGGCGATCTGGCCCTGGTCGTGGTACATCGTGACCACACCGGCGTAACCAGTGCCGTCGGTCCTGAGCGCGCGCACGAACGCGGTGTCGGCCGCAAACGGACCATCGGCGGCGAAGCCGCGCGCGGCTGCCAGCTTCACGCCCGGTTCGATGATGCGGCCTTCTTCGTCACCGTAATTGCCGTTGTCGCCGTTGTGCGGATTCAGGCCGCATACGGCCACGCGCGGTTTGGCGTGGCCCGCTGCGCGCAGGGCCTCGATGATCATGCGAATCGCGTCGGCCACCTTTTCGCTGGTCAGAAGGCTGCTCACTGCGTTGAGCGGCACGTGCGAGGTGACGCGCGAGGTCCACAGGTTTTCCAGCACATTGAGTTCGCCGCATACGCCGTCGTAGTCGAGCAACTCGGCGAACCAGCGCATTTCATCCTCCTGCCGCATGCCGCCGGCACGCAACGCGCCCTTGTTGAGCGGCGCGAAGCACAGCGCATCGGCCGCACCGGAGCTGACCAGGCGTGCGCCTTCGGTCAGGGCGTCGAGCATGAAACGGCCGTTCTTGTCGCTCACCACGCCGCGCGCGAAGGCCGGCGCATCCAGGCCCGCCCATTGATGCACGAAGACCCCGGGCGGGACGGCGTCAGCGACGCCCGCAGCAGCAGCGCCTTCAGAGAATGTGGCGCGGTTGCCGATCAGGATCAGTTCTGCGCGGGCCGCGCTTTCAGGCGCGGCCAGGAGGCGCGCGGTGAGTTCAGGGCCGATGCCGGCCGGGTCGCCGGTGAATAGTGCGATGACAGGTTTTCCGGTGGAGTTCATTGGGCATCGATCTTGATGTTGGCGTCGCGGATCAGCTTGCCGAAGCGCTCGAACTCAGCGCGGTTTAGCGCAGCGAATTGTTCAGGGCTCGCATTGCCGGGTTCGCCCCCCAAGCCTTTCAGCTTGGCTTGCACGTCGGGCAGTTTGAGGATGCGCGCGGTCTCGGTCTGCAGGCGCGCCACCACATCGCGCGGCGTGCCGGCGGTGACATACAGGCCGTACCAGGTGCTCATTTCGAAACCGGCGACGCCGGCCTCGGCCAAGGTCGGCACATTAGGCAACTCGGCCGAGCGCTGCGCGGTGGTCACCGCCAGCGCCTTCAACTTGCCGGCCTTCAACTGGCCCATCGCCGAGGAAGTAGTGTCGAACATCACCTGCACGTTGCCGGCGATCACATCCAAGTGCGCCTGGCTGGAGCCCTTGTAGGGCACATGGATCATCGAAACGCCGGTGGCATGCTTGAAGCCTTCGCCGGCGATATGCTGGGTGCTGCCGATGCCGGAGGAGGCGAACTTGAATTCGTCGGGCTTGGCCTTCATCAGCGCAATCAACTCCTTGACATCGCGCGCCGGCACGTTGGCGTTGACCACCAGCACATTGGGCACGGTGACGATCAAGGCTATCGGCGTGAGGTCCTTGATCGGGTCAAACGACAGTTTCAGCAGATGCGGCGCAATCGCCTGGCCGGTATTGGTAGCCGCCAGCAGGGTATGGCCGTCGGGCGGCGCCTTGGCCGTCAGGTCGGCGGCAATGGTGTTGGAGGCGCCGGGGCGGTTTTCCACCACGAAGCTTGCCTTGAAGGCATCGCTGAATTTCTCGGCCAGCATGCGTGCGATGATGTCGGTGCCGCCGCCGGCGGACGCGCCGACCATGATTTTCACCGGTTTGACGGGGTAGGTTTGCGCCAACGCGGGCGCGCTGTAAAGCACGGTGCCGAAGGCCAAGGTTGCGAGGGTTTTGAACAAGTGGTTTCTCCTTGCGGCCGGCATCATGGGCCACCCATGGCCATGCGCGGGATCCAGGTTGTGATGGTTGGAAAGTAGGTGATCAGCATGAGTGTGCCGATCAACGGTACGTAGTAGGGACCCATTTCGCGCAACACCTCCTTCATCGACACCTTGGCGATGTCCGCCACCAGAAAGAGGGCGAGACCCATCGGCGGGGTCAGAAGCCCGATCATCAGGTTGAACACAACCACCACGCCAAGATGAACCGGGTCCACACCGGCGGCTACCAGTGGCTTGGCGATGATGGGGGCGATCACGAGAATGGCGGTGGTGCTGTCGAGGAACATGCCGACCACCAGTAGCAGCAGGTTGACCAGCATCAACAGCACGTAGGGATTCTTCGAGATGGTCAGGAGGGTTTCCGTGATCTTCTGCGGGACCGCCTCGACCGAAAGGATCCAGCCGAACATGGCAGCGACCGCGACGATGATGAGGATGCCGGCGGAGGCGCCGATGGTCTCGAAGGCCGCGTCGCGCAGGCCCTTCCAGGTGAGTTCGCGATAGAACACCGCACCGATGATGAGCGCGTATGCCACGGTGACCGATGCGATCTCGGTAGGCGTGAAAAATCCGGCGAGCATGCCGGCGATGAGGATCACCGGCGCGAGGATGGCCGGCAGGGCCGGCTTGAAGTCGCGCCACAGCTCGGCCGTGGTCGGCCAGCGCTCGGCTCGCGGATACTTGCGTCGGATGGCCAGCCAGCCTGTCATCACCATCAGCATTGCCACGCACAGTAGCCCCGGCAGGATGCCGCCGAGCAGCAACTGGATCACCGATACGCCGGTAACGGTGCCGTAGATGATGAGCGGGATTGAAGGCGGAAAAATCGGCCCGACAATCGCCGAGGAGCAGGTGACCGCACTGGCGAAGCCGGCGTTGAAGCCTCTGGAGCGCATGGCGTCGATCTCGATGCGACCCAAGCCGCCGATATCTGCCAGCGCCGAGCCGGACATGCCGGCGAAGATCAGGCTGCCGAAAATGTTCACCTGCGCCAGCCCGCCAGGCAGGCGGCCGACGGCGGTGTCGGCGAACTTGTAGATGTGCTTCGAAATGCCGGCCGAGTTCATCACGCTGCCGACGAACAGGAACACCGGCACCGCCACCAGCGGAAACGAATCCAGCGCGTACAGCGTGCGCTGGGCTATCAGGTCGAGCGGCAGGCCGTTGGCCAACAGATACACCACGCACGGAATGCCGATGGCCAGCACCACCGGAAACCCGAGCACGAACAAGGCGAGGAACGCCGCGATCACCAGCATGCCGTTCATGTGGAAGCTTTCAGGTGAGCGTCGTGTGCTTGTCTTCGGGCCTGCGCCGCACCAGCGTATGCACGAAGGTCGCAAAGGTTTCAAGCGACAGGAGCAATGCGCCCAATGCCAGCGGCCCCATGAACAGCCAGAACGGCATTTCCAGCGTCGCCGTCTGGTTGGTCAGGTTGTTGCGGATGGTCACGAAGGCCGCCACCGAGATGAGCGCGAACATCGCGACGCCCGCGAGTTCGATCAGCAATTGCAGCAGCCAGCGTGGCGTGGCCGGGATCATCGCCTGGAATTCCTCCATGCGGATCTGCCCGCCGATGGCCGTGACGTGGGATGCCGCGATGAAGGTCAGGCAGATCAGGAAGTAGCGTGCCAGTTCCTCGGCGCCCGCCATCGGCACGTTGAAAATGCTGCGCATGACGATCTGCGCCAATGGCGTGGCGATCAGCAGGAACAAGAGCGCGAGGCTCGCCCAGCGGACGGCCACGCGCAAGGGGGACAGGAAAGCCGACACGGTCGCTCGCTTATTTGACCGCGCGGATCTGCTCGATCAGCTTGCCCCATTCGGGGAAATCCTTGCCCACCTGCGCCAGCACAGCCTTGCGGAAAGCTTCCACATCCAGGCCGTCCTTGGCTTCGATGAAGGTCATGCCCTTGGCTTCGAGGTCCTTGCGATACTTCGCGGCGGTATCCCTGTCCCAGTCGAGGGTCTTCTTGCCCACTTCCGTCATGGTGTCTTCGAGGATCTTGCGGTCGCCCGCGGGGATGCCCTGCCAGACCTTTTCGTTGACGAACACCGACAGCACCGACTGCATGTGTCCGGTCATCATGACGAATTTCTGCACTTCAAACAGTTTGAGGTTGAAAATGTTTGGCAGCGGGTTTTCCTGGCCGACCACCAGGCCGGTCGCCAGTGCCGTGGCCAGTTCGGAAACTTCCACCGGCGTTGCCACCGCACCCATGCCGGTGAGCATGGTCGACCACAGTTTCACCGGCACGCCGCGGTACTTTTTGCCGCTCATGTCTTTCGGCGAGAGCACCTTTTCCTTGGAGGTGAGGTGGCGTGCGCCCTGGTACAGGCTGCCGACGATGCGCATGCCGCCAGCGGCGATGAGTTGCTTGTTGACTTCCTGCAGCGCGGCGGATATGCGCGGATCGACCGCTTGCATGGCATGTTCGGCGTCGCGGTACACAAACGGCGTGTTGAACACGGCCGTGGCCGGGAGAATCTTGCCCAGCGATGCGAAGTCATGGTGGCCCATGGCGATAGCGCCGGACTTGATGCCATCGACCATCTCGCCCACGCCGCCCAGTTGGGAATTGGCGAAGACCTGGATTTCGATGCGTCCGTTGGTGCGTTCCTTCACCAGTTTGGCGACCTCGTCGGCGTACAGGGTCTGGGGTGCATTGGCCACGCCCACGTGGGCATAGCGCAGCTTGATCTGCGCCTGCGCCGAGGTGACGAACGCGCCTGCAGCGATGACCGCGGCGGCGAGGGATGAAAGCAGGAAGCGGCGTTTCATGTGTGTCTCCTTTGGTGTGTCGGTTGTTGTTCAGATCAGGCGTTGCTCATACAGCTTGAATACGGCCGACGTGTCCAGCTCGGAATGGCCGGCTTCGATCAGCTTTCGGTACAAGGCCAGGGCTTCTCCCAGCATCGGCGTGGGCGTGCCGATCTGGCGGGCGAAGCCATCGACCATTTCGAGGTCCTTCTTCAGTTGCCGCGCATAGCCTTGCGGCACGAAGTCGCGCGCGACCATGCGTGGGTAGAGGCGTTGCAGCAGGGAACCGTCCGCGTGGCCGCCAGCCAGGCATTCGGGAAGCCGTGCCGCATCGATACCGGCAGCCTCTGCCATGGAGGCGGCCTCGGCCATCACCACGTGGATGGTGCCCACGATCAACTGGTTGAGCATCTTGGCCGCCAGGCCGCTGCCTACCGCGCCCATGTGGGTGAAGCGCGCAGAGATGTCCGCCATCAGGGGGCGGATGCGCTCGATATCGGCGGCCCGACCGCCGGCCATCACGGTCAACGTGCCGTTGCCGGATGCCGGTGGGCCGCCTGACACCGGGGCATCCACCCACGGGCAGCCGGCCAGCGACTCGAGGCGGGCGGCAAACTCGCGCCCCTGCTCCACCTTGATGGTCGAAAAATCGATCAGCAATTGCGGTGGCGTCATCGCGCCGGCCACGCCATCCGCACCGAACACGGCTGCTTCAACGGCATCCGGTGTCGGCAGGTTTACAAGCACCAGGTCGGCGCCGCGCACCGCGGCTGCGGCGCAGGCGGCCGGGTCGATGCCCGCAGCGCTCGCCACCTCGAGTTGCGCAGGCGCGATGTCGAAAGCGGTCACCGCATAGCCCAAGGACACCAGCCGGGTGGACATTGGCAACCCCATCAGGCCGACACCGATGTAGGCGATCCGTGGCTTGCTCATGCGTCCATCCTGTAGAGGCGTATCGCGTTGTCGCGGAACAGGGCCTGTCGCTCGGCGGCGGTGAAGCCGCGGGTGATTTCGTCGAAACCGCCGAAGATCGTGGCGAAACTGCCGCACAGGCCATCGACCGGGAAATTGCTGGCGAACATCGCGCGCGCCGGGCCGAAGATATCGATGGCGGCCAACACGATGTCGCGATTGGCGGTGGCGGTCCACGGAACGCCAGCCTGGCCAAGGCCCGAAATTTTCACGGCCACATTCGGGCAGGCCGCCAGCGCCCGCATTGCGCGCTTCCAGGCGGCAATGCCTTCGATGCTGCGGTCGGCGGGCAGGCCGGTGTGGTTGAGGATGATCCGGATGTGCGGGAAATCCGCCGCGAGTTTCGCTGCCTCATGCAGGTGCCACCAGGGGGTCTGCAATTCGAAATGCAGGCCCAGCTTGCCGAGCGCGGCGTAGCCTTGGCGCCAGACCGGTTCGGCCATGCCGCCGGGTGCGTTATCGCCGGGTTTCGGGTTGGCCCGCGGCTTGTGGCGAATGCCGCGTACAAAAGGCCGTGCCGCATGGGTTTCAAGCACGGACGCGTGTTCCGCGCGGTCGAGCCAAGCTTGGGCGATGGCCACGCTGGGCAGTCCAAACTGCCTGCGCATGGTATCCACATAGGCCATTTCGCCTTGCGGATCGCTCGGGTCCCACTCGGTTTCAATGTACACCGTCCGGGCAATGCGATATGGCGCAGCGTCCGCCAGATACTCGGGTGGCAGGTACCGGCGCTTGAGCGCGGCGTAGTCGCCGTAACGGAACGGAATCGGCGGGTCGTCGCGCAACCATGGGTGGTAGTTGGCGCGCGCATCCCAGAAATGCTGGTGCGCGTCGACCAGTTCGAAGTCGAGCGTCATCGACTTGCGCGGCCCATCGTTGGCCTGTACGTCGCTGCAAATGCCACCCTTATCTCCTGGATACGGCTGGTGTGGCAGCCTTGCGAAGGGCAGGCGCCGAGTCGTTTTAATGCTGCGTAATGCGTAATTACAGGTTATCATAAGCAGGCTTTCTTTGCTCGTCAAGCGCTGCCAACTATCAATTGGCCATGAACGACCTAGCCATGGATTTGCCGATCGCCCGCACCTCGTTACATGAAGAGGTGACCGCGCGCCTGCGCGACATGATCGTCGAGGGGCGCTTGAAGCCGGCCGAGCGGATCGCCGAACTTGAAGTCGCCAAATCCCTTGGTGTATCGCGCACCCCGGTGCGCGAGGCGCTCAAGGTGCTGGCCTCCGAAGGCTTGGTCGAATTGCTGCAACTGCGCGGCGCGGTAGTCAAGGCCTTCACGCCGAAAGACGCGCAGGACATGCTGGCGATGATCGCCCTCCTGGAGGAATACGCCGGACGCGCCGCCTGCCGCGCCGACGTAGCCGAGATCGAGGCGATCCTCCAACTGCACCAACGCATGCGCGGGCACTTCGAGCGGCGCGAACGCCCCGAGTACTTTGCCTTGAACCAGCAGATCCACAACGCGATTGTCGCGGCTGCGCACAACTCCACCCTGTCGGTGCTGCATGGCGCGGTGCGCATGCGCATGCGGCGGATTCGCTACATCGGCAACAACAGTGCGGAAAACTGGGCCGCGGCGATGGCCGAGCATGAGGAAATGATCGCAGCGCTCAGGTTGCGCGATGGCGAGCGCCTGGCGCGCGCGATGCATCTGCACATCGCCAATACCTGGCCGCGCGTCGCCGCCACGGTGATCGGGCCGGACGGCGCGGTGTAGCAGGCTCCGGTTGGCCGGGCGCAGGCGGCAGGTCGCGGCTTGTTTCAGCCCGGCGTGGCGTCGATCCGGGAAACGCCGACGCCTGCGCCCCATACGCGTACCAGGGTCAGTTGCAGCACCTTGGCGTCCGCGCTGGCGCGATGGCGCGCCATCTTCAGTTCGGCCACCACCTCCTCCTTGACGCCCGCCCAGCGCCAGGCCTGTAAGTCGTCGAGCAGCTTGCGCGAAGATTCGAGCTTGAACAGCATCGGCAACTCGGCCACGTCGAACAGTTTCGCCAGCCACGCATAGTCGTTGCCCCAGGCATCGCTGTAGACGGTCTGTCCGCGCAACAACTCGTTGACGCGTCGCGCCACTTCGATCGGGGGTTTGCCGTGCAGAAGCAGGATAGGGCGCGAGATGTGGTGCACCGCTTCCGCCGCTTCATCCCAATGGGTCCATGCGGGGTCGGGTTGGACCAGGGCGCAATACATGTCGCCGGCCGGCGTGATGAGTCCAACCTCGATCGGATAGCTGCGGCCGCCGAGGCCGGAGGCCTCGACGTCGATGAAGGCGGGGGTTTGCATGTCTCTCTTTTTTGTGTGTGTTGAAGGCAGTGTGCGGGCTTACGAATTCTACGGACCGGCGGGATTTTCGCGCGTGCGGGTTTATGCTTGCAGGCCACTGCAAAATAGCACGCGACCCGATGACGGACATCCAGGAAGACATCCAGGAAGACATCCAGAAAGACATACAGCAATGAGCATGCCAGCCGCGCAGGAACTGTTAGTGATGCCGCGCAATACGCGCGAGGTGGACGCCGCCATCCGCCGCGCACGGGCGCGCCTGACCAAAACCGCCGCCTGGGCGTCGGCTGCTTCGGTGATCCCGTTGCCGGGCCTCGATATCGCGGTAGATGCCGCAGCCCTGATCAAGCTGATTCCCGAGATCAATGCCGAGTTCGGCCTGACACCGGCGCAAATCGAGCAGTTGTCGGCCAACAAGCAGCTGATCGTCTACAAGGCCATCGTCGTCGTCGGCGGTGCAATGGTGGGCAAATTGATCACCCGTGAACTGGTGGTCGAGGCGCTCAAGGCGGTCGGTGTGCGGCTGACCGTGAAGCAGGTGGCGAAATACGTGCCGCTGGCCGGCCAGGCCTTGTCGATGGCCATCGGCTACGCCGCCATGCAGTATGTGGGCCGCGCGCACATTCGCGAATGCGCGCGCGTGGTCGAATTGGTGCGCCAGCTAAAGTAGCCCTGCCGCGCGCGACTGGTCGAGCCATGTAGCCGCTTTTGCGGCAATCCGTTCAGGCGATGCTGTCGCCGTTCAGGTAGAGCCAGCGGCCATTCTCGAGAACGAAGCGGCTGCTTTCGTGCAGGCGTTGCGCGCGCCCGCCGATTTTGAATCGTGCAACGAACTCGACGCCGGCGTGCCGGTCATCCTGTTGCGTTGTCGCTCGGATATCCAGGCCCAGCCAGCGCGGCTTCGGTATCTCGAAGGTCAGGCCGGAGGGGCGCGTCGACGGGTGCCAGGTGGCTAGCAGGTAAGCCGACTGTTCCAGCACGTGAGCGCTATAGCGCGAGCGCATCAGGTCAAGTGCGGTGGGTGCGTCGGCATCGCCGTCGATGTAGCGCCCGCAGCATGCGGCGTAGGTGGCGGCCGCGCCGCAAGGGCATGCTGTCTGCACCATCTTGTCTGTTGAAGTCAGTGGGTTCCAAGCGGCAGGCGGGGCCGGAGAAATGCGCACGAAAAAAAAGCGGGCCTGCGCCCGCTTTTTTCTTGAAGGGAAAAGAAATTACTTCTTCTTTTCGTCTTTCTTCATCGCGTCTTTCTTGTCGTCTTTCTTGGCTTCCGCTTTTTTCTCGTCTTTCTTGTCGGCTGCGATAGCAACCGAAGCGGTGGAAGCGAATGCGCCGGCGATGATCAGGGCGAGCAGTTTTTGCATGGTATCTCCTCTCGAAATCGAAAAAATGGGCAAATGCCCGATAAGTCAACACAACCTGTGTATTCCAGGCTGGCGCATATTATCAAGAAAATTGCCCTTTGGGCAGAGGTCTGGAATCGGGGAAAACCCTTTGTTTTCATCGAGTTTAGGCGGCAACTTCAACGTCCGCGCGGGTCTCTCCTGCCAACTCTGCTAAGATGCCTTTTTCGTGCTGCCCCCGACCTTGCCATCCAGGCCTCAAGTCGTCGCCGGTACGCCCATCCACAAACGCCCGAAACGCCGCGCCGGATCACTCCGGTTGCCGTGGCATGCCGGGCCATTAAGTCAAAGAAAGCCGATGCCATTTTCCAGTCTCGGGCTGTCCGAGCCCATTCTTCGCGCCGTGCACGATGCCGGCTACACCATTCCAACCCCGATCCAGTTGCAGGCCATTCCTGCCGTGTTGGCCGGCGGCGACCTCTTGGCCGGCGCCCAGACCGGCACCGGCAAGACCGCCGGCTTCACCCTGCCGATCCTGGAGCGCCTGTCCGCCGGCACCAAGCCGAGTTCCCCGTACGGCCCGCGCCCGGTGCGCTGCCTGATTCTCACGCCCACCCGCGAATTGGCCGCGCAGATCGAGGAGTCGGTACGCACCTATGGCAAGTACCTGAAGATCAAGTCCACGGTGATCTATGGTGGCGTCGGCATCAATCCGCAAATCGACGCCTTGCGCAAGGGCGTCGACATCGTGGTGGCCACACCCGGCCGCCTGCTCGACCTGCACCAGCAGCGTGCGGTCGATCTCACCAGGGTCGAGATCCTGGTGCTTGACGAAGCCGATCGCATGCTCGACATGGGCTTCATTCATGACATCAAGCGCATCCTGGCCCTGCTGCCGCGGGCGCGCCAGAACCTGCTGTTCTCCGCCACTTTCTCCGACGAGATCAAGACCCTGGCCGACGGCCTGCTCAACAAGCCCGCGATGATCGAAGTGGCGCGGCGCAACTCGACGGTGGAAATCATTGCGCAGAAGGTGCACCCGGTGGATCGCCATCGCAAGGCCGAAATGCTGGCCCACCTGATCAAGGAACACAACTGGTTCCAGGTGCTGGTGTTTACCCGCACCAAGCATGGCGCCAATCGCCTGGCCGAGCAGCTTGGCGCCAAGGGCATTCCGTCACTCGCCATCCACGGCAACAAGAGCCAGGGCGCACGCACGCGAGCCTTGTCCGAATTCAAGAACAACAAGCTGCAGGCCTTGGTCGCCACCGACATCGCTGCGCGCGGCATCGATATCGACCAGTTGCCGCATGTGGTGAATTACGATCTGCCAAACGTGCCCGAGGATTACGTGCACCGCATTGGCCGCACAGGGCGTGCCGGCGCCACCGGCGAGGCGATTTCTTTGGTGTGCGTCGACGAGCATGTGTTCCTGCGCGATATCGAACGGCTGATCAAGCGCGAGATTCCCTGCCAGGTAATTCCCGGTTTCGAACCCGATCCGCATGCAAGGCCGGAGCCGATCCAGACTGGCGCGCGTCGCCCCCCTTCAAACGGGCGTGGCGGTGCGCCGCGCTCGAACGGCGCCGGTCAGGGTCGTTTCGCACCCCGCACCAATAGCGCCGCCACGGCCAAGCCGCGGCCGGTGCAGCGCGTCGGCGGCAGTGGTGCGGCGACCGCGGTGCCGGCTGGCGCCCGCCCGCCGGCACCGCGCGGTGGCCGGTCGCAACCGGCACTGCTGGCAGCCAACCATCGTTCCGGCGGCCGCGGCCGCTGACAATTGCGGCCGGCTTGCGGCCCCGATCGTTTCCATTGGAAAGGAAGTTCCCATGAGCACCCTGAAAACCGCTCTGATCACCGCCGCAGGTTCGGGCATGGGCGCGGCGATTGCCGAAAAGCTGGCCGCCACAGGCTACCGTGTCGCCGTGATGTCGTCGTCCGGCAAGGGCGAGGCCCTGGGCAAGCGCTTGGGCGGCATCGGCTTCACTGGCTCCGGCAACGATCCGGCCGCGCTCAAGGCCTTCGTTGATACCGCCATGGCAGCGTTTGGTCGCATCGACGCGGTGGCCAACAGCGCGGCCCATCCGCCCAAGGGCGACCTGCTCGAATTGACCGATGAGCAGTGGCACACCGGCATGGACACCGCGCTTCTCAACGTGGTGCGCATCGCGCGCCTGGTGACGCCGATCATGGAGCGCCAGGGCAGCGGTGCAATCGTCAATATCTCGACCTTCGCGGCCTTCGAGCCCGACTTGCTTTTTCCGATCTCCGGTGCCATGCGCGCCGCGCTCGGCGCCTATGCCAAGCTGTATTCGGACCGCTATGCCAAGGCCGGCATCCGCATGAACAACCTGTTGCCGGGCTATATCGACAGCCTCGCCGAAAAGGAAGAACGCAAGGCGAAGATTCCGATGGGCCGCTACGGTCGGGTGGCCGAGGTGGCCGATACGGCGGCCTTTTTGCTGTCGGATGGCGCCGGCTACATCACCGGGCAGAACCTGCGGGTCGACGGCGGAATCACGCGCGGCGTGTGACACCGATGCGGGGCCAAAAACCCTTTTCGGAAGCCAGCGAACGTAATCGAGAGCCGATTCTCACGCTGCTGGCCCGCCACTTCGCCGATCGCAGCCGTGTGCTGGAGATCGCAAGCGGCAGCGGCCAGCACGCGGTGCATTTCGCCCAGGCGCTGCCGCACCTGACCTGGCAGTGTTCGGAGATGCCTGCACAACTGCCGGGCATCCGGCTCTGGCTGGACCAAGCCGGATTAGCCAATACGCCGGTGCCGCTGGCGCTCGATGTGGATGGTGCATGGCCTTGCGATCGCTTTGACGCCGTTTTCACCGCGAACACCCTGCACATCATGGCTTGGGAGCAGGTGCTGCACATGTTCTCCCGCCTGCCTGGCGTGATGACCGCTGATGCCGTGCTGGCGATCTACGGCCCGTTCAACTACCAGGGGCGCTTCACCAGTGCGGGCAATGCCGCTTTCGATGCAAGTCTCAAGGCGCGCACAGCGCACATGGGAATCCGCGATTTTGAAGCCGTTGACGGCGCGGCGCGCGGCGCCGGCCTGGAGTTGGTCGAAGACTGCACCATGCCTGCGAACAATCGTTGCCTGGTCTGGCGCAAGCGGCGATCAGATGGACCCGCAGCGGACTGAAAAATCTGGCTCAATCGCGGCGCACCGCTTTTCGGCTCAGGTAATCTTGCGCCCGAGGATCTGCGGCAAGGCGGCGTCCAGCACATCCTTGCGCAGCGGCTTGACGATGTAGGCGGCAACTCCCAGCATCATCGCCTGAGCCAGGTCCGCGCGCGCGCCGCGTGGCGAAATCAGCACCATGCGCACGCCCTTGAGCCCGGAGTCGATGCGCATCGCATCCAGAGTGCGGAAGGCGTCGAGCATCGGCATCTCGGCATCGACCACCAGAATGTCCGGCTTGTCGGCGCCACCCAGTACTGCCCGCAGGCCCTCGCGCGACTGCACGATCGAAGGCTTGATGGCGGCGCGCGCGAACAGCAGTTCGAGCACGCGGTTTTGTGCAGCAATGTGGCCGGCGATGCACACACGCGGATGTTTGGGCAGGCCGTCGGCGGTATTCGGATAGACAAAATAGCCGGCCTTGCCCATCGCATTGTGCGATCCCGCCGCTTCGATCGCCGCCATGCGGCCGGTGGTGGCAAGGCGCTTCTCGACCTCGGCATCGATCATCGGACCCAACACCTTGGAGACGTCGGCCATGATGTCGTCGATCAGCGCTGTCGGGGCTGCGCCCACGGCAGCCAAGGCCTTGGCCGACATTTCGCTGGTCATCTCGAATGCCATGTCGTCGACCGGCACGGTGTCCTTCTGCGCGATCAGGCCTTGGCGGATCAGTTCGCCGGTCCACAATTCGAGGTCTTCCGCGTCAAGCTGGGGCATGCCCGCCAACACCGCGTTGCCGTCACGCTTGCCGTCGATCAGACGCAACATCTGGCGAAACCCGCCCGACAGCGGTATTTGATCGCCGGTCAGCGCAAGCGCACCGTTGCGGGTGCGGACAAACACGGTTTCAAGCAGCATGGTCGATGAATACTACCGGTTTGCCCGCGCAACTACCGCAAAAGCCTGCGTGGAGCAGGATCTGCTGGGGCATGGTCTTGGTGCGGTTGAATCCCGCCGTTCGAGGGTCCGCGCTGCACGGGCGTGAGCTGTTCTTCCCGGGCGCTGCGAAGTGCCGGATTGCCTGATCAAGAATGTGATCGAAATGCAACGGGCAATGTTTCTCTTCGAGGCGGCCGCGCATCGCGTGCAAACTGCCAGTAGGCAACGCATAATATGACCCTTCAGACGCATTTCAACCGGTGCTGCCGCTGGCGCGCAGCCAGCGATCATGCGGCACTCGATTTTCCCGCTTGCTGCGGGTTTTCATCCGGAGATCAAGACCGTGTTTTTCAAGTATTTTCGATGGGCCTTGCCCTTGGCGGCGTTACTGGCGCTGACCGCGTGCAACGAAAGCACCCCTCCGGGAGGCGCCACAAAGGCGCCCGCCGCGCCGACGCCTGCTGCCGCGCCAATCGCCAACGCCTACGAGGCGGCTGCCAAGGGCGCCGGCTTCACCGTGGGCAGCCTGATGGCGACGCGGCAGATCTATGTGTTCTTCGACCCGCAATGTCCGCATTGCGGGCACTTGTGGGAGGCGGCCAAGCCGCTCACCAACCAGCTGCGCATGGTGTGGATACCGGTCGGTTTCATTTCCGCGCGTTCGACCGCGCAGGGCGCAGCCCTGCTGGCTGCAACCGATCCGATGGCGGCGATGAGTGCGCATGAGCAAAGCCTGCTGGCGCAGAAGGGTGGCTTGATTCCGCCGGACAATCTGCCCGCCGAGCTGACCGACAAGGTCAAGGCCAATACCAAGCTGTGGCAGCAGCTCGGTGGCGAGTCGGTGCCGCTGGTGATTTTCAAGAATCCGGCTTCGGGCGAGGCCGGAAAGTTTGCCGGTGCGCTTGACACCCAGGGTTTGAAACGACTGGTCGGGATTTGAACCTCAAGGCGCGCCCTGGGTCTTGCCGGGTGTCTGGTGGCGCCGGCTAGTCCATGCACTTGATGATGCTGGCGACCAAGGTCTTGGGGCTGACCGGCTTGGACAGGTAGCCGTTGACCGCGAGTTGCAGACCGCGACCCACAGCCTTTTCGTCGGTCTGGCTGGTCAGCATCAGCACCGGTACGTCGGCTAAGCGCGGATGGGCGCGCATGCTTCTGAGAATGTCGAAACCGTTGCGGCATGCCTGCGCCCGCCGCGCTCCCGCTGATCCTCTTGCCATCCGTGCCGCCGACGCGCGAAGGTGATGCGCAGCAACTTTTCGGTGCGCGGCTTCTCAAGCCCTTGCGCCAGGCGCCGCTGTTCGAAGCGGTTTGCGCAGCCCTCGATACGCCACGCTTTTCGCTTCGTTGGTGAACGCGAACACATGGCTGCGGCAGGCGCCTACAGCAGCACTTCGATCAGATAGGGGCCTTTGCTGGCCAGGCCGCGACGCGTCTGCGTTATCAGTTCGTCGAGCGTATTGGCCTGGCCGGCCTCGACGCCATGGCCACGCGCCAGTGCCTGCCAGTCGAGATCGGGCCGGTCGAGCGTAAGCATGTCGGTTGCGCGCTGGCCGGGGGCGCCGGCGCCGACGTTCACCAGTTCACCGCGCAGGATGTTGTAGGAGCGGTTGGCGAACACCACGATGGTCACATCGAGATTCTCGCGCGCCATGGTCCACAGCGCCTGCAGGGTATACATCGCGCTGCCGTCGCCTTCGAGCGCGATCACCTTGCGCTCGCGGCAGGCGATGGCCGCGCCAACCGAGGTCGGCAGGGCGAAGCCGATGGCGCCGCCCATCAGGTTCAACCAGTCATGCGGCTGCGCGTGGGTGGTGAGCGCGGCGAAGCCGCGGCCGGTCGAGACCGACTCGTCGACCACGATCGCGTTTTCCGGCAACAGCGCGCCCAGCACCGCGGCAATGCCTTCCTGGGTCAGCTTGCCGCTGGGCAGAGCGGGCGGGTCCAGGCGGGCCAGGTGCGCCGGCGCCAGAGTGCGCGCGCCGAGTAGGTCGGCCAGCGCCTCGAGCGCGCCTGCGATGTCTTCTTCGACACCGGCCAAGCGCGTGAACACGCAGCCGGCCGGCGCCTGCAGGCTGGGCTTGCCGGGATAAGCGAAAAAACTGACCGGCGGGCGACTGCCGGCCAGCACGATCGAATGCAAGTCACCGAGCGCCTTTCGGGCCGCGTCGACCACGTAGGGCACGCGCTGGGTGGCCACGCGGCCGGCCCCGCGCTCCATGCGTGCATTGCCGTACTCGGAAAAAATCCTGCAGCCGGTGGCCTGCGCGATGCGCCCGGCCCATTCGAGGGCGCGGGCATGCACACCGACACCGCCCAGCAACAGGGCGGCATTGGGTTGCCTGAGTGCCGCCGCGGCCGCCTTGACGGCATCGACAGGCACCGTCGCGCGCGGCAGCGGCGCACGTGCGACCGTCGGTCCGTCGGCCGGGTTCCAGGCGGTGTCGGCCGGCAGTATCAGGGTGGCGATCTGGCCGGGCGCGCTGCGTGCCGCCTCGACCGCGCGCGCGCCGTCGCTGGCGATATCGCGCGCACTCTTCGAAGTGCGCACCCAGTCCGACATCGGGCGCGCCACCCCTTCGATGTCGGATGTCAGCGGCGCGTTGTGGCCGATGTGGTAACTGGCGTGTTCGCCCACGATGTTGACAATCCCGGACTGCGCCTTCCTGGCGTTGTGCAGGTTGGCCAGGCCGTTGCAAAGGCCCGGTCCCAGGTGCAGCAGGGTGGCGGCGGGCTTGCCGGCCATGCGGTAATAGCCGTCGGCCGCGCCGGTGACCACACCCTCGAACAGGCCCAGCACGCAACGCATGCCTTCGACCTTGTCGAGCGCGGCGACGAAATGCATTTCCGAGGTGCCGGGGTTGGCGAAGCAGACATCGACTTCGCTGGCTACCAGCGTGCGCACCAGGCTTTCGGCTCCGTTCATGGGAAGGGGTCCAGGGATTGGTCGAAGGGCCAGACTTTACTCCTTCAGCCCGGGTAGCCATTGCCGCATGCCGCGCGGGCGGTTACAAAGGCATTGCGTCACCAGGGGCTCTACGGCCAATCCTCGGGCAGAAATTGACGCGAAAGCGGCGCCCTAACGGCGCGTCAGCAGCACCGCCAGCTCGGCAATGCCCAACGGATGGTCGATGCGCGCATAGGGCGGCTTCGGCCAGTTCCAGCGCGAGGCCTCGAACAGCGCGCGCATGGCGTTGATGTCGCAGTGATACGGCGGGCCTTCCACCTGCCCTTCTGCGGCGCCCTTGCGCCAGCCCTGCATGAAAAGCGCAAACAGGCGGCCGCCGGGCTTCTGCCAGCCGTGCAGGGCGATGGCGTAGTTGATCCAGTAGTCCGGGTGCAGGGCGCACAGGCAGGTTTGCTCGTAGATCGCGTCGAACGGCGCGTCGGGCTGCCAGTCGAGCACATTGGCTTCGAGCACCTGCGCGGTGACGCCGGCGCTTGCCAGCGCCGCACGGGTGCGGTCCACGGCCGCGCTGGCGTAATCGAGTGCCACCACTTCGAAGCCGCGCTGTGCCAGCAACACGACCTCATGCCCCGAGCCGCAGCCGGGGACGGCGATCCGGCAGGGGGTGAGCGTGCCCCCATCGAGCCAACTGAGCAACTGCGGGCTGGGCGCGCCGCGATCCCAGGGGGTCGTGCGTTGCAGGAACTTTTCCTGCCAGAATTGTCGCGTGGGGCCTGCCATGCGGGGCATTTTGCCATGCCGCCCTGCGCCGCCAGCGCCGCTGTTGTGCGCAGTCGAAACTGCCCTACAATTTCGGGCTTTTGAGGCAACAGTTTTTCGCCTGGAGAAATGTGCGATGGCACTTGAACTCAAACCGCTGACACCGAATATCGGCGCCGACGCCAGCGGTCTCGACCTGCGTCACCCGCTCGATGCGGCAGGCATCGCCGCGCTCGACGCGGCGCTGGATCGATATGCGGTGCTGGTGTTTCGCGACCAGCCGATGAGCCAAGCGCAGCAGGTCGCCTGTGCGCGCCAGTTCGGCCCGCTCGACGCCGGCCTGCGCAAGGCCACCGGCGCGGCCACCCGCTTCCAGCACGAAGAGCTGATCGACATTTCCAATCTCGCGCTCGACGGTTCGGTTGCCGGCGGCGACAACGCACGCCTGATCGGCGCGCTGGCCAACCAGCTGTGGCATAGCGACAGCTCGTTCCAGCCGCTGCCGATCAAGTACTCGATGCTCTCTGCGGTGACGGTGCCCGCCCACGGAGGCGATACCGAATGGGCCGACCTGCGCGCCGCCTGCGACGCCTTGCCTGAAGACCTGCGGCGCGAAGTCGCGGGCCGCAGCGCGCGGCATTCGACCTTTCATTCGCGCATCATGCTGGGCGACGATCAATACACGGCGGAACAGCTGAACCGCTTTCCGCCGGTCGAGTGGCCGCTGGTTCGCACCCATCCGGGCTCAGGCCGCAAGCTGCTGTTCGTCGGCGTGCACTGCGATCGGGTCAGCGGCATGAGCGTGCCCGAGGGGCGCATGCTGATCGCCGACCTGATCGAGCACGCCACCCAGCGTCAGTTCGTCTATCGTCATCAGTGGCGTGCCGGCGACTACGTGATGTGGGACAACCGCTCCACCCTGCATCGCGGTCGCCGTTATGATCTGGCCGCGCGTCGCGACTTGCGCCGCACCACCACACTTGAACGCGCTGTCGCGCAGGCGATGTCGGCCTGAAACCAGTCTTGTGGCCGCGTGCGATTGGCGCGGCTTTCATCCCTTTCTGTCTACGGAGTCAAAGCCTTGAAAAACTTCAATTCTCGTGCCTGGGCGGTAACGCTTGCGACCCTTTCCTGTGCGGCCGGCAGCGTCGCCTTTGCACAAGCCTATCCGAATCGCCCGGTGAAGATCATCGTGCCTTTTGCCACCGGCTCGACGTCCGACATTCTCGGGCGCACCATCGGTGACCGCTTAACCCAGGTCATGGGCCAACCCTACGTGGTGGACAACCGGCCCGGCGCCGGCGGCACTATCGGCAGCGAGTTTGTCGCCAAGTCGCCCGCCGACGGCTACACCCTGCTTCTCTCCACCGCGGCCACGCCGATCACCGCCAGCGCTTATCCGTCGCTCAAGTACGACACCGGGCAATTCGCGTCGGTCATCGTGCTGACCCACTCACCGCTTGGCTTCGCCGCCAATCTCAACTTCCCGCCCAAGACGGTGCGCGAGTTCATCGACTACACCAAGGCCAATCCGACCAAGGTGAATTTCGGTTCGCTCGGCAACGGCACCTCGCACCACCTGACCGGCGAAAAGCTCAAGCTCGACGCCGGCATCAGCATGCAGCATGTGCCCTACAAGGGCTCGGCGGCCGCGCACACCGACCTGATGGGTGGGCAGATCCAGGTGATGTTCGACAACATCGTCGCCCTGCTGCCGCATTTCAAGGCAGGCAAGTTGCGCCCGCTCGCGGTATCGAGCATGAAGCGTCATCCACTCTTGCCCGATGTGCCGTCCTTGTCCGAATCCGGCGTGCGCGATTTCGAAGCAGTGGCCTGGTTCGGCATACTCGCGCCGCCAGCAACCCCGAAGGACATCATCGCGCGTCTGAATACCGAAATCGCAAGGATTCTGACGATTCCGGAGATTCGCCAGCGACTGGTCGACGGCGGATCGGAAGTGATCGCCAATTCACCCGAGGCCGCCGACAAGTTCCTGCAGAGCGAAATCGCGCGCTGGGGTGCGGTGGTGAAGGCGGCGAACATTCGGCTTGAATAGCGGCGTGGCCGCGCTCGCGCCTGCGGTGGCAGCGCGGTTTGACACTGCTTACCAATCAGTCCGCCTGCGTTGCGGGCTGGCAACGAAACTGCTGCGGCCGGCTGCCTAAGGTCGCTGCCCGCGATACCAGTCGAGAATCTGCGCACCATCCCAGGCCACCACGCCCTTTTTGGCCAGAATGGTTTCGAGGGTGCGCCTGACATGCCCGATCCGGTGCGGTACGCCCGACAGGTAGGGATGAAAGGCGAGCGCCATGATCTTGGGCTGCGTGGCACTTTCCGCGTACAGGCATTCGAAGTGGTCGATTGCCCGCGAATACAACACCTCCGACGGATGCTGCTGCAACGCCATCATCACGATGTCGTGGATTTCGAAGTTGTAGGGCAAGGCCACGATCGGTTTGGTGGTGGTGCGTAGCGTCACCGGCTCGTCGTCAAGCACCCAGTCACCGATGTATTCGATGCCGGCAGCCGCCAGGTGATCGATGGTGTCATGGGTCTGGGTCAGGCCGGGGCCGAACCAGCCACGCGGCCGCGTGCCCGAGAAATTGGTGATGATGTCGATCGACTTCCCGATCACCTCTGCCTGGTTGTCCAGCTTGTGCATCGGCATCTGGTCATAGCTGTGCGCGTTCAGCTCCCAGCGACTGGCCAGGCAAGCCTCCACCACTTTGGGATAGGTTTCGCACACCCGCGCGTTGAGCGTCACCGTCGGCGACAAGCCCAGTTGTTCGAACAGCTTGCGCATGCGCCAGAAGCCGACCCGCATGCCGTACTCGTGCCAGGTCCAGTTGGGCGCGTCCGGCAGCATCGGCTGCCCCTGCGGCGGCGATATCACCATGCGCGCCATCGGCCGCGCGATGTCCCACTCCTCGAGCGCCAGCACCGGCCACAGGATCATGCGCGCACCGTCCGGCAGGATCAGCGGTGCGCGCTCGGTGATGGGTGAAAAATCGAGTCGTTCTCTTGGAAGCATTGGCCAAGTCTCCCGGGTAGGCTCATGATGTCGCAGGTCACCCCCAATTTACCTGAAGTTGGCAATCCACCCGGCAGCGACGCCCGCCGGTTCCGCGCTGGCGCGCCTTCTTGTTGCCCATGCCAAGCGGTCGGTGTTCAGGCCGCCTTCGACTCCGCGGCGGCGTCTGACATTGGCTTGCCGCTGGCCGGCAGGAGGTTCTTCTCGACCCTGAGCAGGCGCGCTTCGTCGCGGTTGGGACGGGTTACGAAGCCGCGCTGGCGCATGAAGTCCAGCGCCTTGCGATTGCTGCCCAGCACGTCGCCGGTCAACTGTGCGACCCCGGCGGCGCGGGCGGCCTTTTCAAGCATGCGCAAGAGGCGGCTGCCGACGCCGGCCGCTTGCCAGTCGTCGGCCACCGCGATGGCGAATTCGGCCCGGGTCGAGCCATCTGGCGACGCTGTTTCGATCACGTAGCGCGCCTCGCCCACCTGCACCTGCTTGGCGTAAACCTGGGTGAGGGCGATCAGGCCCACATGCCGCACATGGTCGACATCTGTCAGGTAGACAAGCATGGAAGGCGGCAGGTCCGACAGACTCACCAGAAAGCGGCTGTAGCGCGACTCCGGGCTCAGTTGGCGCACGAAGGCGCGGGTCAGGGCGGCATCCGCTGGCAGCACCGGTCGGATGGTCACGCGGCGCTGGTCTTCGAGCTCCCAGGCCGCCGAGAGTTGTGCCGGGTAGTGGCGTCGGGCCTGGCCCGCACCGGGCCGGCCGCAGACGAGCGTATCAGTCATGGCGGCGCGTTTTCAGGCGTGGAGGCGCGGCGCCGCAACGGTCGCCGCATCCTCGATATCGACATCGGCATCTTCCAGGCCATAGATCAGCATGCTGCCGGTGCCGTTGCCGACATGCGATTGCCCCGGCATGAGGACGATGTCGTTGCTATCGCGATCTTCGGTGATCCAGACGCTGCCGCTGGAAACCGAGACGCGCGCGCCGCGCGTCTGCGGCAGGCTGACGATCTGCCGCGGCTTCAAGTGGAGGTGGATGGACGGGCTGTCGAATCGCATGGTCAAACTCCTTGTGTGGCCGTTGGTGGTGTGTGGCCGTTGGTGACAGTGACATACGCTATAGTCATGCCTGTATCGACCGCCGCAAGCGCGGGCACGTTGCGGCTTTGCGGCATTGATGTGACTCAAGTATTCACCAATGCCGCGACCCTCACCAGCGATTTTTGGGAATCCTTACCATGCGTATAGAGAATGCCTGATTCCGCGCAGCGCCTGCCGCCACTGGACCTGATCAAGGGCTTTGAGGCGGCCGCGCGGCTGTCGAACATCACGCTGGCGGCCGGCGAGTTGTTCCTCACGCAATCAGCGGTGAGTCGGCAAATCAAGGCGCTGGAGCAGCACCTGGGAGTGGCGCTGTTCGTGCGCCAGCATCGCGGCCTGGAATTGACCGAAGCGGGTCGGCGTTACTTCGATGCGGTCGCGCAGGCGCTCAAGTTGCTGCGCGCCGCCGGTGACGACGTGCGTGGCGCGCCGCGGTCCCTGACGGTGACCACCACACCCGGCTTCGCGTCACTCTGGCTGATTCCGCGCCTGACGGAATTCACCCGCACCCATCGCGACATAGACGTGCGCATTTCCGCCACCTACGAAGTCCTCGATCTGCAGCGCAAAGGCGTGGATTTCGCGATTCGCTATGGCGCGGTCAAGCCTGCAGGTGCGGCATGGCTGTTCGGTGAGCGCCTGATGCCGGTGGCCAGCCCGCTCTTGCTGGACGATCCCGGGCGCCCGCTCAAGAAGCCCGCCGACCTGCGGCACCACGTGCTGCTGCACATGGACCAGGATTCCACCCAGATTCCGTGGATGGACTGGAACACCTGGTTTCGCGCGGTCGGCATCGACGAAGTCAAGCCGGCCGGGATTCTGCGTTTCGCGCGCTATGACGAGGTGATCTCGGCGGCGCTGGCCGGGCAAGGGGTGGCGCCTGGCGGCATGCCGCTCCTGAAGCAGCACTTGCGCGACGGCCGGCTGCTCGCATTGTTCGGCAAGTCGCTGGCGACGCCGCGCGGCTACTACCTGGTCGAGTCCGCCAGCGCCGGCAGCAGTGAGGCGGCGCGCGATTTTGCGCGATGGGTCAAGCGCGAGGCCGCCGCGGCCAAAACTGCCGCGCCATGACGAGCGTCGCCAGCGACCCGCGCACCACCGCATACGACGGCCGCCGCCGTTCTTGCGCACCCGTTGAACCAGCAGGCAGCGCCCGCCGCACCTGTGGCACGGGTTCCAACATAAAATCCGTAGCTTGACCTGGCCCAAATGCGATACGGACCGGCTTTCCGAGCATGTTCCCGCCCCGTAACATGTCTTTGGGCGCTTTCCATGGACGGTCTGACGCACTGAACCTCACGGCAAACGAATTCCAACCTTAGCAGGCCCGATCTCCATGCCGATTTTCATGCAAGCCTTCGATCCGCACACCGAAACCGCATTGGTCACCGGCGCCGGCAACGGCATCGGTCGCGCCATCGCTTGGGGCCTGGTGGCCGAAGGCGTGCGCACGGTATTCGCCGATATCAAGCCCGATACCGTGGCCGCCGCGGTCGAGATGGCTGCCGATCCCAAGCTTGCGATTCCCTGGGTTGGCGATCTGGCGCAACGCACCGAATGCGACCGGCTGCTCAGCGAAAGCCGCGCCCACCTGGGCCTGATCACCCATTTCGTGCATAGCGCCGCGCCGCCGCGCAGCGAAGCCGACCATGCGCTTGCGGTCAAGGACGAGACCTGGGTGCAGATGCGCGCGGTGAACGTGGATGCCGGTTTTCACCTCGGGCGCGAGTTGGCCAAAAGTCTGATCGCCGCCAAGGTGCCAGGCTCGTTCATGTACCTGACCTCCCTGCACGCCGACACGCCGCGCAACCTGCCGCACTACAGCACCTCGAAAGCGGCGCTGGCCATGCTGGTGAAGGAATTCGCCAAGACCCTCGGGCGCTACCAGATCCGCGTCAACGCGCTGGTGCCCGGCGCCATTGCCGCCGGCGGCTCCGTCGCCGATCCCGCGCTGGCGCGGCACATTCCGCTCGGGCGCCTGGGCAAGAGCGACGATCTGGCGCCGCTGGCGCTGGCGGTGCTGTCGAACCGCATTTCCGGCTACGTAACCGGCGCGGCCATCGTCATCGACGGCGGCATCTCGCTTACCAACTGGTTCGATCCTCCCGTGCTGGAAGATTGAATCCGCAACCCGTAACGAAACAAAGGAACCCAATGCGCGCAGCAACCTACCGAGCCGCCGGTCCGGCCGCCGATGTGCTCAAGGTCGAGGACTTGCCGACCCCGCAACCCGGCCCGGGCGAAGTGCGGGTCAAACTGGCCTTTTCCGGTGCCAACCCGTCGGATGTGAAGTCGCGCAGCGGCGCCTCCAATCGCGGCTGGAATTATCCTGTCACCGTTCCGCACAGCGACGGCGCCGGTGTGATCGACGCCGTGGGTGCCGGTGTCGACGCATCACAGGTTGGTCGCCGCGTGTGGGTCTACAACGGCCAATGGGAGCGTGCTTTCGGTACCGCCGCGGAGTACATCGCCCTGCCGGCGGCCCAGGCCGTGCCTTTGCCTGCGGGCGTGTCGTTCGAGGCCGGTGCCTCGATCGGCATTCCGCTGATGACCGCGTTCCATGCGGTGGCGGCCTGCGGCAGCCTGATCGGCCGCACCGTCATCGTCGCCGGCGCGGCCGGCAGCGTCGGCCACTACGCCACGCAACTCGCGCGGATTGCCGGCGCGCGCGTGATTGCCCTCATCAGCAGTGCAGCCAAGGCCGCCATCGCGCGCGACGCCGGCGCGCACGACAGCGTCAACTACCGCGAGGAAGACGTGGCCGCGCGCATCAAGGCCATCACCGGTGGACGCGGCGCGTCTTGCATCATCGATGTGGATGGCGCGGGCAACGGCAAGCACTACGCCGCCTGGCTGGAGTTCGGCGGCAAGGCGGTGATCTACGGCTCCAACGCAAAGGATGTGTCGGTTCCTTTCGGCCCGATGATCAGCAACTTTGTGACGATGGTTTTCTTCATCGTCTACCGGCTGCCAGCGCAGCAGATGCGCGAAACCGTCAACGGTGTCACCCAACTGCTGGAGGCCGGCCTGCTCAAGCACCCCGCAGCGGCCATCTACCCCCTGGACCAGATCGCCGCTGCTCATCAGCGGGTGGAGGCGGGCGCGAATGCCAAGGTGCTGATCAAGCTATAGGCGTTTTATTCCCAAGGCGCGGACCGCAAGGCCGCGCTGCCGCAGTTCCGTCGTGGCGCGCTCGCGCGTCGCGGCGTAGCCTTGCTCACATGGCCGGCATCGAAAGGCGGTTGCGGGTCATATTTGATCGCCAGTTGCGCCGCCTTGGCCGCATCCTCGCCCTTGAGTTCGGCCAGGAACGTTTCGCCGACACCTGGGCCTGCCAGATCGGTACGCTGGGCGGGGCCAACCATTTCATCGAGGTGTGCACCGACGAGGCGAACCAGGTGTGGGTGATGCTGCACTCGGGCTCGCGCGGCATCG